>OJTC01000003.1_pt1 | contig 240570 bp, 223 predicted proteins | sample 1599601 | NCBI WGS metagenome assembly OJTC01 (sample SAMN04436982, study PRJEB24849) | human gut metagenome | biome: human gut; feature: NICU; material: stool | host: Homo sapiens | place: USA: Saint Louis, MO | collected 2010-07-03 | reverse complement strand
TATAGGCGGTATTTTTTCTGTGGCACTAGCCCGCGGGTTACCCCGGGTGGCCGTTAGCCACCACCCTGTCCTGTGGAGCCCGGACTTTCCTCGACTCACGCCGCGACCGTCCGGCCGGCTCGTCCACACAGTTTACGCGCATGCAAGCCCCTGGCAAAGTCAGAGCTGCGGCAACCTGACAATAAGGTATTCGTACTCCTCGGAATAGATCAGCTCGTCCGGAGAAGCTGAACGAATTTCTTCCCACTCTGCCGGCGCGAAATCGATATGAGAATCAACCACATTGCGGCCCCGAACACAAACTATTCCAACACCACCGGTGCGTTCACGAATCCGTTCATATTCGGCAACCAAATCAGGATCAATGTTGCTGATCAGTTCCTCGCGCTTGTCCTCTAGATTGCCAATCTGCTCGTCCAGGTCGAGGCCAGATTCGCCGACCTTCTGCTCAAATTCCTGAATCCGTTCATCTAGCTGGGTAATCTTGGCGGTAGAATTATCCACCTGCTGTTGCAACTGTTCGGCCTGCTCCATGGCCTCGAGAGCGATGGCTTCCAACTCTGCGCGCCTTCTCGCGAGCTGATTTAGCTCCCCCTGCAATGAGGACAATTCCTTATGCGATGCCTCGCCTGAATCTAGGCGAGATTGCTGCAAATTCTGCCTGGAGACTACCTTCTCTACGTCTACTTCAGCATCACGTTGGCGCCGTTGTGCATCATGCGTACGCGTCTTTACAGATACTTGCGCCTCTACCAGGGATCGCCGCTCCTCCCTCAACTTCTGAATCTGTTCCAGCTCCGGGAGAGTTTTCTTCTGATGCCGCAATTTCGCGAGCTTCTGATCTATTTCTTGAACGTCTACAAGCTTAATCTGCTCCGATGCCGCTACCTTCATTGTTCCCCTCTATTCTGCTGGAAAATACTCGACCCATGGATCTGTAATGGTACGGGATACATATACCTGTATACCAAGTCCTACCTTTGCGAGTTCACCGGAAATGTCCTTCGCAGCTATTGGCAGCCATGGAAATTCAGTCGCGTAATGCGATCCGCAAAGTAAAGCACAGCCGCCGTCCTCAATATGTTCGGAGCTTGGATGGTGCCGCAAATCCGCTGTCAGATAAGCCTGCGCGCCAGAGCGCGCTGCCGCTTCAAGTAGGGAGTCGCCCGCGCCCCCTGAGACAGCAAAGGTTTCGATTCTTGTAGCCGGATCACCGGACATTAGGATTCCGGAGCTGCCCACCGGCAACACCCGTGCAGCTTCGCGCGCGAGCTGGGCAAGCTCTACCGGCTCAGGCAACCTGCCAACTCGGCCAAGCCCAAGAGTGGGATCATCCTTCGAAGGCGCGAGCGGCCTCGTCTCCCTCAAGCCAAAAGCCGCGGCGAGCGCATACGCCACGCCCCGCGACGCAGAATCAGCATTAGTGTGGGCGTTAGCCAACGCTATTCTATTCATTAGTAGATCAGTTACAGCCTTACCTTTATAATCTGTCGTTGCTAGGAAAGACGTGCCGCGCAAGTACAGCGGATGGTGGGTGATCACCATATCCACCTCGAGATCGATCGCCTCTTTGACAACTATCGGCACAGGATCGACTGCAAGTAGAATTTTTCGGACCGGCCAGTCCGGATCCCCCAGGATAAGGCCCACCTTGTCCCACTCTTCTTTGAGTTTATATGGATATAGGAATTCCATTACCTTAATTACATCTTGCACGCAACCGCGGTGGCCTTGCAGGTCAATAGCTAGTTCCGGTCGAGAAATATACATACTTACACCTTGCATTAATCCTACTCGAGCTGGCACAATCAAACCGCTGCGAGTGCTTACAGCCCAAAAGTAGCATGTTGATAAGTCCATAAAAGGAGTTCCCGTGGCAAAAGCTCACGTTGTCATTGTCGGTTCCGGATTCGGAGGCCTATTCGCGGCGAAAGCCCTCGCTAAAGAAGACGTAGCTATCACACTGATCGACAAGACCAGCCATCACCTATTTCAACCTCTGCTTTACCAGGTTGCAACCGGCATCTTGTCCCCTGGGCACATTGCCCCTTCAACTCGCGAGATTCTGCGGCGCCAAAAGAATGTGCGCGTATTGCTCGGATTAGTCGAAGACATCGACGCGAAATCAAAAACCGTAATTTGGCGAAACCACTCAAACCGTTACCACACCGACTATGACTATTTAGTTGTAGCAACTGGTGCTGGTCAGTCATACTTCGGCAACGACCAATTTGCTAAGTTCGCTCCGGGTATGAAAACAATCGATGATGCACTGGAGCTGCGCGCCCGAATCTTCGGAGCATTCGAACGCGCTGAACTGGAGGAAGATCCGGTAAAGCGACGTAGACTACTTACTTTCGTAGTCGTTGGCGCTGGTGCCACCGGCGTAGAGATGGCTGGCCAGATTCGCGAACTCGCATCTAGGACCCTCAAGAACGAATTCCGGAAAGTAAATCCGGAAAATGCGCGCGTTGTCCTAGTGGACGGCGCGCCCACCCCGCTGCCCGCATTCGGAGAGAAACTGGGAGGCGTAACCCGTAAAGAGCTAGAGAAACTTGGCGTCGAAATACGTATGAACCAAATGGTTACCGATGTCGATGCAGACTCGGTAACCATCAAAGACAAAGACGGCAACACCGAAGTTATAGAATCCATCTGCAAAGTTTGGGCAGCTGGCGTCAAGGGCTCTCCACTCGGCCAGAAACTAGCAGAAGCGACTGGTGTAGAACTGGACCGCGCAGGACGCGTAAAGGTAAACGACCGTCTACAAGTGCCTGGTTTCGAAGATATTTATGTGGTCGGAGACCTCATGTCTCGCGAAGGCGTTCCCGGAGTGGCACAAGGTGCGATTCAGTCCGGTCGGTACGTCGCCAAAGCTATAATCACCAAGCTCTCCGGTGGCGAACCAACCCCATTTGAGTATTGGGACAAAGGTTCAATGGCTACCATCGCAAAATTTAGTGCCGTAGCATCCATCGGGAAAGTCAAGTTCCACGGATTCCCAGCGTGGCTCTCCTGGTGCTTCCTGCACTTGCTCTACATCGCCGGGTTTAAGGCGCGAGTGGGAACTTTGCTGCACTGGCTCATCTCGTTCCTCTCCAATGGTCGTTCGTCGCGCACTACCACCAATCAGCAGCTAGTGGGCCGACTCGCCCTCGAGCGCTTCGGTAGCGGCGCCTCAGGAAAACTACTTCGCGGTGAAGACCTCAACCTGGACGGTAAGCGTAGCTAGAATCAAAACATGATCGTTCTGCTCCCTTCCTCAGAAGGCAAAAGCTCCCCCACTGGGGCCGACTTCGACCTAGATAGGATCTCTCCCTTCAATAGAGAGTTGAGGGCTGCTAGGGAGCAGGTTCTAGCAGAACTAATAGAAACCAGTGCGCGCCCGGACGCGCTGGAAGTGTTGGGGGTTGGTCCCCGCGCTGCCAGCGCGGTCGGAGCTAATACCAAACTAAGAACAGCAGCGACGGGTCCGGCCTATACTGTCTATTCCGGTGTCTTGTATGAAGCCGGAAATCTTGCTCAGGCAGCAGCCAATGTCGGCCCCCAGAGCCAGGTGGGTCTTTATGTCCAATCGGCACTGTTCGGCATAGTCGACCTCTTCAGTGCCATCCCCGCTTACCGCCTCTCGATAAACACAAAGCTGCCAACCCTAGGTAGCCTAGGTTCATTTTGGCGCGACCACTTGGCGAACCTCATGAATGCACAAATCGGCTCACAGACCGTCATAGACTGCAGATCTGCCGCATATGCAAAAGTATGGCCAGGCCCAGACCACAACCTCTTCAGCGTGGGAGTACGCGCGCTGCGAGATGGCCGCGAAAAAGTTATCTCACACATGGCAAAGAAATATCGTGGACTACTTGCTACTGCCCTCCTCGAAGAAGGCAAAGATCTGACCATAGACGAGGTCTTAGAGCTATCCCGAACCCTGCCAGAAATACGCGACGCCCGATTAGAAGAGCTGCCGCGGGCTACCGCACTAACTCTTCTTGTGAAATAGGCCGCGCCCAGCCCGCGCCAGTAGGCCCAGTACTGCCCATCCGGCGGCGATCAACAGTGCAGTGTGCGAAGCATCGATCAAAAGAACAAGAACAACTGCCATCCCCAGCACCGGTATCACTGCTGCGCGAACGCCCTCGCCCTTCGAAAAAGCATAGTAACCAATCACAGAAGCGTGAAGGAACAGGAAGGCAACCAGAGCACCAACTGTAACCATGGTTGAAAGCGTTTCCAAGCCTGAAGGCGACAAAGCAGCAAGCGTCGAAACCACCAACGTCACGCCCGCAGACAACAACGTTGCATTCTTAGGCACTCGTTCCTTCTGTTCTACCTCGCCAAGAAATGTAGGCAAGTCTCCCCCACGTCCCATTGCGTAAAGAAGACGAGACGCCGCAGCCTGGGCGACAAATGCTGAGAAAATCGGACCAACCGCCCTCATAAGGGTGATGGGCAGATGCAGCCATGTTCCTATCTGCCTATCCAGCATGTCGTAGAAAGCAGTCCCCTGTACCTCCGGATGGCTCCTTAGGAATTCAGGACTGTAGGGGCTAAGCAAAGACGCCAAATAGGTCTGCAGAATAAATAATGCAGCAGCAACAATTAGACACACCCCCAATGCCTTACCGACGTCCTTAGTATCTCCGGTAGTTTCTTCCGCAAAAGAGGCAATCGCATCAAAGCCCAAGAACGCCAAGGCCGCCACCGTAGCGGCCCCAAACATTCCAGACCAATCAAACCGACCAAAACCCGCAATAGGACTGCCAACGCTGCGCACTGCTCCACTAGTGCACAGGACGTAAATGGCGGAAGCCACGAAGGTTGCCAGCATGATTATTTCGACCACCAGCACCCACGTTCCAACCTTCGCAGCTAAGCGCACCCCCAACAGGTTCATCACGGTGATGGCCACAACCGCGCAAACTGTAAAGCCCCAGGTAGGAATTGCTGGGAATAACGCATTGAATGCTATTCCCATGAACAAGACCGCCATTGCCGGAATAAATAAGTAGTCAAGCGTAAGCATCCATCCGGATGCCAATGCCGGAAACTTCCCTAGCCCAGCTTGCGCATAGGCATAAACCGAGCCCGCCTTGGGAACAACATGCGACATCCGCGCATACGAATACGCCGTCGCCCCCATCCCAAGTGCCGCCACGGCAAAAACTAGCGGAGTAACCCCATCAGAACGGGCGTCTAGAACGCCGAAGGTCCCCATAGGCGCGGTAATGCCAATAAAAAGCATTCCATAAACCACAAGGTCACGGATCGAAAGAGAACGGCGAAGAGTGGGCTTTTCAGACATAGTTCAATTGTCCCGTTAGAACCGCAAATATCCAACTCTGTAGCAAGGCGAAGTACCTGCTAAGCACCTCTTTTCCTTGCACAATGCGCGATAAGATCAAGGAGTGTCTAAAGGTAAGCAACGCGTCCGCAATTTCCGACTCAAGCACACCAAGGCAGGCTTGATCGATAAAGTCTTCTTCATTCTTGCCTTCCTGGCCGGACTGTGGCTCAACATATTTCTGCTGATAGAGGTGTGGTCACGAGGTTGGTGGGCCATTCTGCTCGCCCTCCTTATATGGGGCGTCGCCTCCTACCTAACGCTGCCGCGGCTACACTCCATCCTCACAGATATCTACGTGCCAAATTATTTTATTGGGCGGGCAAAAACCTCTGACGGCCTATTAGGTGACCCAATCAACCTGGCGGCTCACGGATCCGCTCAACAGATTCACGCCGCGATGCGAAAAGCCGGATGGACTCTGGCTGACCCGATCACGGCCACCTCGGCTTGGAAGATGGTTCAATCAACACTGACGCGCAAGTCCTACCCGGAAGCCCCCATTTCCCCCCTCCATCTGTTCGAACGAAAACAAGATTTTGCCTACCAGCAAGAGGTAGACGGCAACCCGAAGGCCCGCCATCACGTGCGCTTCTGGGCGACTCCGAAAGACTGGTTGCTGCCCGGTGGTAAAAAAGTCGATTGGCTAGCCGGAGGTACATTCGACAAAGCCGTGGGTCTATCTATCTTCACCCTGCAGGTGACGCACAAGATCGACGAAGACACTGACATCGAACGCGACCACATCGTAGATACGGTCACGGAGGCTAATCCGAACGCCCAGGTTGATGTACTTGAAGACTTCTCAACCGGCTACCATTCTAGAAATGGCGGCGGAGACCAAATAAAAACCGACGGGAACCTCCCCATTATGGATCTGCGTGAAATCGAAGCCGAAGACATAGACCGGGAACGCGCCCGAAAAACTCTCGAAAACATGAAGGCCCAGGAAGCAGCCGGAGCAGACACGGATTCCTCGTTTATGGAGGCCTTCAAACTCCATGGAAAGCACTCCATCGGCGATGCGTCCAGACTCACGAAAGACCTCGCCAAGACCCGGCCGCTATCAGCATTTTTAGGGGTGCTGACTGTACTTGCCTCAGCCGCGATAGGGATTCTTACCTTTGCCTGGACTCTGTGGCACTGGGACCACTATGTGCACGCTGCAGTTGCAAATCAGATTCTAGACAAACTACCTGTCTCAGAAATTCACGAGGCAGCCCCCATGCTGGCTACAGCTGGTGCAGGGGTCATGGTGGTGCTACTGCTCGTCGAATTCCTGCTCTGTTGGCGAATGATGAACGGATCGGGCCTTGCCCGCCTTCTACTGATGGCTGTTATTTTGGCCCAGCTCGTTATGTTCTCAGTAGGCTACTTCCTGGCCTGGAAAGCAAACTTTGCTGTAATCGTCCTGCACGTGGGCCTACTGACTATTGCCCTAATGCAACTCTCCGAGCCCGATACAAGAAAGTTCGTATCGATGCGTTCCCTGGAAGCCCAGTCAGACTAGGAGATCGCCAACCAGAGCCAGAAAACGGTCGTTTTCTTCCGGTAAGCCAACAGAAACCCGCAGTCCCTCCGGGAACGGACGCAGCGCTACCCCACGCTCCAAACATTGGTCAGCAGCAGTAAAAGTCTCATCACGAAGAACTTCCTTAGGTAACCAAATGAAGTTGGCCTGAGACTGCCCCGATACCCCGAATGTGGCCAGCACCTTCAAGATCCTGTCCCTCTCGCCTCGGATCTTTTCTACAGATTGGGCAACTACCTTCTGATTAGCCATAGCTGCCTCAGCAAGCGCCTGCGCGGGCGCTGATACACCAAATGGTGTAGCAACCGCCGAGATAGCCCCTAGAAGCTCTTCGTCACCTACCAAATACCCAACGCGAGCACCGGCTAATGCATACGCCTTTGAAAAAGTTCTGCCAACGACCACATTCGGGAATCTCTTAAGCGAGCCAACGATGCTCGAATAGGAATCATCAGCAAAATCGATATAGGCCTCATCTACTAGAACCAGAACAGTGGGGTCTATTCTTTCAATGAAATCCATTAGCTCCGGTAAGGCTATAGCCGCACCTGTTGGATTATTCGGGTTGCAGATTATAACCGCTTTCGTGCGCTCCGAGAGAGCCGCGGCCATTGCATCTAAATCGTGCCTGCCCTCCACCAAAGGAACCGGCACGGCCGTAGCTCCCACAGTAGCGGTGGCTATCGGATAGGACTCAAACGAGCGCCACGGGTACACTACTTCGTCTCCCGGTCCTGCCACAGCGGCTAGACAATGAACAAGTAAAGCTGAAAGTCCAGTCCCGCAAAGAATCTGAGATGCAGACACTTCGTGGTGCTTTGCAATCACCTCGCGGAGGCTAGTACAGAACATATCCGGGTATCGATTTACCGATTCCACCGCTTCTTTTCCAGCGTGAACCACCAGCTGTTCGGGCAAGTATGGGTTCTCGTTGGAAGAAAGCTTCACCGGGTCTTGCCCCGGCGCCTTCTTCCCAGGCTGATAGCGCGGAAGAGTGCGGACCTGAGGAAGAACGTTTACTGTCAGTGTCATAGTTTCACCCTAGTTCGTCGGCCTTCCGACTAACGCACGAGTCCGCGCTTCGACCACTGCTAGCTGCCTACGCCCTGCCAAATACGACGGCAGAAATCTATGTAAACAAAAATGAAGAGCCTCGGCTGCACCGAGACTCTTCATTCTTACTGTGGGCCCAGAGGGACTCGAACCCCCGACATCCACGGTGTAAACGTGGCGCTCTAGCCAACTGAGCTATAGGCCCTGGAGCCACAACAATAACTTACTGTGGCCTCAAAAGGAAAATCCACTTATGCTCGATCGCGGGTCTGAACCCTAATTCCTGCCCAATCCGGAGCCACCACCACTGAGGAGGTAGCGTGCAGACCTGCCACCTGAGCTGCGCTTTCAATGGTAAACGGAGATACGTGGCCCGGCAGAGCAGACTTAGGTGTGATTACCCACACTACTCCAGGTCCGGCAAAATTTTGAGTGGCATCCACCAAACAATCGGTCAAGTCGTCTACTTCACCGTCGTCCTCGCGCCACCAAATAATGGCCCCATCGACGAGGTCCGCATAATCCTCATCTACTAATTCATTGCCAGTTTGCTCAGCAACTGCTTCACGCAGCGCCTCGTCGACATCTTGATCCCAAAGAAACTCTTGGACAATCTGACCGTCTTTGAAATCGAGCGGCTTTACAGCCGACTTCTGGGACACCTTTTTCTCCTTGAAACAATAAAACGGATACGTGTCTGTGTTCACTTTACATTGTCACGCCCCCCAATGGGACATCTCACCCCCACTTGGGACACGAATATCATCCTTCCGGCCGAACTTTTCCGGGACTTATGGCACAATTCAAAGTGAACGAGGGACTTTTGTGCCCCTATCCGGCAAGGACGCCTCCTCGGGGTGTCCTTTTAGAGGAAAGAGATGACGTGCCCGAACAGAACCAGTCGAGCCCGCTTGTTGACGGTTTGTTAGTACAGATCCCTGACAACGATCCTGAAGAAACAAGCGAGTGGATTGAATCACTAGATGATCTGATCGAGGAGCGGGGTGCAAACCGCACGCGGTATGTCATGCTTGCAATGCTGAATGCAGCACGCCGCAAGAACGTGTCGGTTCCCGCATCCTTCACCACCCCATACATCAACACTATTCCAGCGCAGAACGAACCCTACTTCCCAGGCGACGAAAACACTGAACGCGCATACCGTCGCTGGATTCGCTGGAACGCGGCAGTACAGGTGACCAGGGCACAGCGCCCAGGCATTGGCGTCGGCGGCCACATTTCGTCCTACGCTTCTGTGTCCACCCTGTATGAGGTCGGCTTTAACCATTTCTTCCGAGGTAAGTCCCATCCCGGCGGAGGCGACCACATCTTCTTCCAGGGTCATGCCTCCCCCGGCATCTATGCGCGCGCATTCCTTGAAGGCCGCATCAGTGAAGAAGAAATGGACGGCTTCCGCCAGGAGGTTTCCACGCCCTCGGGACTGCCGTCCTACCCCCACCCAAGGCAACGTCCCGATCTTTGGGAGTACCCAACCGTGTCCATGGGATTAGGACCTGCAGAAGCAATCTACCAAGCTTGGTTCGACAAGTACCTGCACCTAAATGGCATCAAGGACACCTCTGAGCAGCACACCTGGGCGTTCCTTGGTGACGGTGAAATGGACGAACCGGAATCTAGGGGCATGCTCCAGACCGCCGCCGCCCAGAACCTCGACAACCTCACCTTTGTTGTCAACTGCAACCTGCAGCGACTAGACGGCCCCGTCCGCGGCAATGGCAAGATCATTCAGGAGCTGGAATCCTTCTTCAAGGGAGCCGGCTGGAACGTAATCAAGGTAATCTGGGGCCGTGGCTGGGACGGATTGCTCGCAGCAGACAAGGACCACGCGCTCGTACACCTGATGGACGAGGTACGTGACGGTGATTACCAGACTCTTAAGGCCAATGACGGCGCCTACGTGCGCGAGCACTTCTTCGGTCGCGACCCACGTACGAAGGAATTGGTAAAGAACTGGACTGACGAGCAGATTTGGGATCTTCGCCGCGGTGGCCACGACTACCGCAAGGTATATGCCGCCTACGATGCTGCTCTGAAGCACAAGGGCCGTCCTACCGTGATTTTGGCCCATACGATTAAGGGCTATGCACTCGGGGAACACTTTGCTGGGCGAAACGCAACTCACCAGATGAAGAAGCTTACCCTTGAGGATCAGAAGGCACTGCGCGACAGGCTACAGATCCCGATCACTGATGAGGAACTAGAGAAGGATCCGTACAAGCCTCCGTACTACATGCCTGACAAGGACGATCCAGCTCTTCGGTACATGCTCGAACGTCGCGAGGCCCTAGGCGGATACCTACCCTCGCGCCACCACGAAGATCCGCACCTTGAGCTTCCCGGCGATAAAGCCTACAAGATGATGACCAAGGGCTCTGGGAAGCAGAAGGTTGCTACCACCATGGCGCTGGTACGCCTCCTCAAAGAGCTCATGCGCGACAAGAACATCGGTAACCGCTTCGTTCCGATTATTCCGGATGAAGCACGTACCTTCGGCCTCGACGCTATGTTCCCGACCGCAAAGATCTTCAACGTTCACGGCCAGAACTACACGGCGGTAGATCACGACCTGATGCTGTCATACAAGGAATCCGCTCAGGGTCGACTAATGCACACCGGCATTAACGAAGCCGGTTCTGCTGCACTAATGCAGGTCGTTGGTACATCGTATGCAACCCATAACGTTCCGATGATTCCGTTCTACATCTTCTACTCGATGTTCGGATTCCAGCGTACTGGCGACCAGTTCTGGGCAGCGGGCGACCAGCTAGCACGCGGATTTGTGATTGGCGCTACTGCCGGTCGCACCACCCTAACTGGCGAGGGAACTCAGCACATGGACGGTCATTCGCCCGTCATTGCTGCAACCAACCCCGCCTTTGTCCACTACGATCCCGCCTACGCCTACGAAATCGGGCACATCTTCCGCGATGGCCTGCAGCGTATGTACGGAGATCCCGGCGACCGCGATCCAAACGTAATGTACTACCTAACCGTGTACAACGAGCCGATTGTGCAGCCTGCCGAGCCGGAAAACGTGGACGTCGAAGGCATTCTCCGCGGCATTTACAAGGTGGATGAGGCACCGGAAGATCGTCCCACCGTCAACCTGATGGCTTCTGGCGTTGCCGTGCCATGGGCCCGGCATGCTCGCGAACTACTGCTGAACGACTGGGGCATCGGTGCCAACGTGTGGTCAGTCACCTCATGGGGTGAACTCCGCCGAGATGGCATGGAAGCTAACCGGAAGAACTACCTGGATCCGGATCACTACACCAAGCCCTACGTGACACAGAAGCTCGAAAATACCGGTGGCCCATTCGTCGCGTCCACCGATTTCGACCACATGCTCCCGGATCTGTTGCGCGAATGGATTCCCGGAAGGTACTACACCCTCGGTGCAGACGGTTTCGGCTTCTCCGACACTCGCCCAGCCGCTCGTAGGCACTTCCTGATCGACGCGGAATCGATCGTAGTTCGGGCCCTACAGGCAATGGCTGACGACGGAATGATCGAACGCGACCTAATCCGTCAGGCCATTGAAAAGTATGACCTGATGAACGTCAATGCGACCTCGCATCGAGTTGACGATTCCGATGACTCGGTAGCCTAACGGCAAAGACAATTTGGGGGATGTTCCGCGGAACATCCCCCAAATTTTTGCCCAAATGCCGTGTCCTAAGTGGCTGCGTATTCGCGCCGCGGTACGAAGCTGGACTCGCTTCTTAAACGTTAAAATCTAGACGCCAGTATTGCCATCAAGATAGAGCCATAGGAATTCGTGCTTTCGCGAACCTTTGCAAAGAATAGCTACTAACTGTCGGAAACTGAGGAGCCGAACTACTTTTGATTACTGGCGAAAGCTCCGATCAGATCAGCAACGCTCTTCGCGCTATCTACATCTTTATCCATGGCTACATAGCCTTCATCTTCTACTCTCGCCACAACGGCCCAGAGCTGAAGGTCAGTAAGACCAAGAGATTCTAAGGTGTCGTCCTCTTCGACAACATGCCCCACTTCCCCGGCCAACGCCTGGCGAACTTGGGTTCGCAGTTCTTCACTGTGAGAAGTAGTTCGCCCGCTACCACCCTCGCCGGATTCACTGAAGTCTTCGTCCTGTAGTGCCGCGAGTTTAGCTAAAGCCTCTGCATCTAGTGCCATTACCCCACCCTATGCAACCAGCGGACGGGGGCTCCAGATCCTGCATACCGGAATGGCTCCAGCTCTTCGTCCCACGCTACGCCTAATGCGACGTCAAGTTTCTCCTGGAGCAAAGTAGCATCTCCCCCTGCCTCTTCCAGCGCCGCTCTAATCCTGTTCTCGGGTACAACAACATTCCCGGCGACGTCAGTTTGTGCATGGAATATTCCGAGGGACGGAGTATGCGACCAACGACCTCCATCTGCTCCAGCAGAAGCGTCCTCAGTCACCTCGTATCGCAAATGCTCCCACCCGCGCAGAGCAGACGCGAGTTGGACACCGGTGCCAGACTTCCCCACCCAGCTGAATTCAGCACGGAAAGTGCCCTCTTGTGCGGGCTGTTCTGTCCAATCCATGGATACTTTTGTCCCCAACACGTCGGAGACAATCCACTCCACGTGAGGGCAGAGTGCACGCGGGGCTGAATGCACGAAAAGTACACCGCGCGAGAACGTTCCATTCATTTTGGACCTCCATAATACTGAGGGACGTCTTCCCCTACGACCTCAGGGTGATCCATTCGGCGGTGTGCAAAACTATTGAACACCACACCTATACGAAATAACAAGCCGGCACGCCGTTAGCAGCGTGCCGGCCCGAAAACTTCTTAGAGCCCCTGCTCGCGAAGTTCCTTCATCGCTTTCCGCCGGTATTTCTTAGACAACCGATCCAAGTACAGATGCCCATCCAGGTGGTCGCACTCGTGCTGAATGCAACGGCCCATTAGTTCTTCGCCCTCGACTACAACCTTCTTGCCATCAAGATCAATACCCTCTGCCCTGGCGTACCAGGCGCGCTCCGTTGGGAACCAGAGTCCGGGCACCGACAAACAGCCTTCGTCGCCATCTTGATATTCGTCCTCGGACAATTCCACAATCTTCGGATTCAAGATGTAACCGATCTCGCCATCAATATTCCAGCTGAAAGCGCGCACGCCCACACCAATTTGGTTAGCGGCGAGGCCAGCGCGGCCATCCATATCAACGGTCTCTAAAAGGTCCTCGACGAGTTCCTTGATCGAGTCATCAATATCAGTAATCGTCTCGCACTCAGTGCGCAAGATAGGGTCACCAACAACCCTAATGTCTCGAAGTGCCACTAGTCCTCCTTAGCGGAAATAATCGTGTAGGCGATTTTGTCCACGGCGTCTTCATAAGGCAGCTGGGTACGCTCACCAGTTGCTCTATTGCGCAGTTCCACTACGCCTTCTTTTTCGAAGTCTCGTCCGACGACAATCGAATACGGCACGCCGATCAGTTCCGAATCCTTGAACTTGACGCCCGCCGAGACCTTCTGCCGGTCGTCATAAATGACGTCTAGACCGCAACCATGCAATCCTTCGGCCAAGTTTGCAGCGGCTTCAAATACTCCTGCGTGTTTGCCAGTAGCCAATACGTGCACATCAAATGGTGCAATCGCGGGATGCCAGATCAACCCAGCATCGTCATGTCCAACTTCTGCCAGAGCTGCCAGCACACGAGAAACACCGATCCCGTAAGAGCCCATGGTCACGACCTGAGCCTTACCGTTCTGATCCAGAACTTTCAGGTCCAGTGCCTTGGCGTACTTGCGCCCTAGCTGGAAAATATGTCCAATTTCGATACCACGGGCCAACTCCAGTGGGCCAGATCCATCCGGTGCCTGGTCGCCCTCTCTGACCTCAGATGCCTCAATAAAGCCGTCTGCAACGAAATCACGACCATATACAAAGTCGTAATAGTGATAGCCGGCCTTATTACCACCAGTAATCCACGCGGAGCCTTCCGCGACATGCGGATCCAACAAGTATTTCGGACCAGTGGAATTGCCCTCGGCATCCTTCGGCGCGTTAGGGCCGCACACCGATGGCCCGATATAGCCGGGAACTAACCCCGGGAAAGCAGCCAGATCCTGCTCGTTAGCGAACTCAATTTCCGCAGGCGATAGAGCAGCCTCAACGCGACGAATGTCCACCTCTCGGTCACCAGGTATACCGATCACAATGACTTCGCGGTGACCGTCGGGATGCACTGCCGTTAGCGCCACGGATTTCAGTGTATCCGCCGCATCCCAGTCGCGGTCATCGCGACGGTAATGAGCATTAGAATAATCGACTAATGCTGCGATGGTGCCGGCACCCGGAGTTTCCTCCAAGTGTGCAGCAGGAGACTGTTCAGTAATTGGCTCCGGCCGAGGGGTCGTGACCGCCTCAACATTGGCGGCAAAACCACCTGCAGAACGCACAAACGTATCCTCGCCAATTTCGCAGGGGAACAAGAATTCCTCGCTACGAGAGCCTCCCATAGGGCCCGACATGGCCGAACAAATTACATACGGCAGATTCACGCGTTCAAAAATCCGCTGATACGCCTTACGCATAGACTCGTAAGACTTCTCTAGCCCCTCATCATCAATGTCAAAGCTGTACGCGTCCTTCATGACAAATTCTCGGCCGCGAATCAGACCAGCACGAGGACGAGCTTCGTCACGATATTTCGTCTGGATCTGGTACAGAGTAGCCGGCAAGTCCTTGTAGGAGGAGTACATGTCCTTCACCATCAAGGTGAACATTTCCTCGTGAGTCGGAGCAAGCAGCATGTCCGCGCCCTTGCGATCATTCAGCCTAAACAGGTTCGGGCCATATTCTTCCCACCTGCCGGTAGCCTCATAAGGCTCTTTCGGCAGCAGGGCAGGGAACAAGACTTCCTGGGCACCCGCCCGTTCCATCTCTTCGCGCACAATCGCTTCTAGCTTACGAAGCACACGAATCCCCAAAGGAAGCCACGTATAAACCCCCGGGGCTACCCTGCGGATATAGCCCGCGCGGACTAACAGCTTATGGCTTGCGACCTCGGCGTCGGCCGGGTCTTCACGTAAGGTTCGTACGAAATACGATGACATCTGAGCTAACACGCCTACAACTTTAGTAGACGTGGCCCAGATATAGCTACTTCGTCCTATACCAGGACTTGAACCCCTTCGCCTTCGCCCTCGGGCATGTCTTCGGCAAGCTTGTTGGCATACCGGATCAGTGTAGGCACAATATCGGTCTCGGGGACTGTCTCGACGACCTTTCCCTTAATAAAGATCTTGCCCTTTTGATTGCCGGAAGCCACGCCAAGATCAGCCTCACGAGCTTCACCCGGGCCGTTGACGACACATCCCATAACCGCTACTCGGAGCGGAACCTTCAAATCTTTCAATCCCTCTGTAACGGCATTCGCCAAAGTGTAGACATCCACCTGGGCACGCCCACACGACGGACACGAGACAATCTCGAGCGTACGGTCACGAAGACCCAGAGACTGTAGGATTTCAACCCCTACCTTTACCTCTTCAACGGGAGGAGCAGACAGGGAGACGCGAATCGTATCGCCAATGCCCTGGCGCAATAGTGCACCAAAAGCGGTAGCGGACTTAACCGTCCCCTGCAGAGCAGGACCCGCTTCAGTCACTCCAAGATGTAGCGGCCAGTCCCCCTTCGAAGACAGCAGCTCATAAGTCTTAATCATTGTGACCGGATCGTGGTGCTTCACAGAAATAGCAAAATCGTGGAAATCATACTGCTCAAAAAGCGACGCTTCCCAGACGGCGGACTCCACCATTGCTTCCGGAGTAGCCCCTCCATACTTCTTGTAAAGTTTCGGGTGCAAAGAACCTGCATTGACTCCGATACGCAGAGACGTCCCGTGGTCCCTAGCCGCCTTGACAATATCTTCAATCTGATCGTCAAACTTGCGGATATTTCCCGGGTTCACACGCACCCCTGCACAGCCGCCCTCGATAGCAGCAAAGACGTACCTGGGCTGGAAATGGATATCGGCAATAACCGGAATGTTTGACTTCTTCGCAATAATTGGAAGCGCTTCGGCGTCATCCGCAGACGGGCAGGCAACTCGCACAATATCGCATCCTGCAGCAGTCAACTCTGCGATTTGCTGCAAGGTACCGCCAATGTCGGTGGTCTTAGTAGTGCACATCGACTGCACCGTGACCGGAGCGTCGCCACCAACCCACAAATTACCTAGTCGGACCTTACGGGTCTTCTTCCGGGGGAAAACGTTCCGAACTTCTGGCATTCCTAAAGATACAGCTTCACTCACAGACATAAGTATGCCCAACTGAGGCTCAATTGTCGCCCGGCTTCGCCGCGAGCCATATCACGAAAGCTGAATCGGGACCACAAAATCTGCAACAACAAGAAGCACGGTAAGCAAAAGAAAAACTCCAAATACCCCGTACGTAAGTGGCATTAGGCGCGCAGTATCAACAGGTTGCGGCTTTTTCTGCCCCCGCATACGTGCCAAAAAATTACGCACACCTTCCCACAGCGCTCCTGCAATGTGCCCGCCATCAAGAGGAAGTAGTGGAATTAGGTTGAAAGCGAACAAAGCCATATTCACTCCGCCCCACAGGGAAATAAGCATAGCGATGCGGTCCGTTAACGTAACTTTTGCCGTGGAAGCTACGTCTCCGGCAATGTGTCCTACGCCGACCACAGAAACGACGCCATTCGGATCGCGCGGAGCTCCAGTAAAGACTGACTTGCTAACTTCAAATACCTGAACTGGCAGTTTCCCGATTACCGCTAAGGTTCCTGTGAACTGTTGCCACACACTCTGGGCTACCTGTGAGGCACTCAGACGTTTCCTGCTTGTCGCAGCGGTAATGCCAATAGGTCCATCACTAGGTATAGTCACTCTAACAGTTCTAGTATGACCGTCTCGGATAACTTCAAACGGGGTTAGCTGGCTACTGTGCGCCTTAATTTGCCGCGTAATATCTTGCCATGAATTCGTCGGGACTCCGCCTATGGAGGTTATCTTGTCCCCTGATCTCAAGCCCCCTTTGAAAGCCGCTTGGTGACAGGACGCATCACTACAGCTATCAACACTTGCCAGCGAAGTTTCAGGCACTGCAACCCCTATGCCTGCCAATGTAACCACCGCACAGCCAACGGCGAGCAATAGATTCACCAGGGGGCCTGAAAACATGACCACGATTTTTTTCGAGGTGGACAACTGCCAAAAGGCTTTGCGGCCATGCTGATCTAGCAGGTCAGCGGCAGAAGCCTCACGGGCCTCCTGGGCCAGTGTGAGGCGTACGTCCTGCTGCCGGCTTCTATCCATCAGTTCGTAGTCAGCAGCCCTAATGGGTTCACCGTCAATGGAGCCAATTACCTCATCGGCTCTAGCGGGTGGGAACATTCCTCCAATACGCACATAACCGCCCAGCAAAATAGCCTTTATGCCGTAGACAGTTCCACCAACTCGTTTAGCCCAGAGGGTGGGCCCAAACCCGACCATGTATTTAGGGACGGCCGCACCAAATTTCTTTGCGGGCAGCATATGTCCGCACTCGTGTAGAGCAACCGAGACGATGAGCCCGATTACTACGACAAGAACGCCAAGCAAGAAAGACATATCAGTTCAGTAGTTGTTTCGCTCTAGTTCGCGCCCAATTTTCAGCTTCATGAAGCTGAGCTAGATCAGGCTCGTCAACTCCTGAAAATTCCGCTACAACCTTTTGCACCGTGTCAACTATCGCCAGGTAGGGCACCTGTCCTGCCAAGAAAGCATCTACCAATACCTCATTCGCGGCGTTAAACACCGCGGGGTGGGCAGCGGAAGCTGCGACAGCCTGCCGAGCAATATCTATAGCAGGGAAGGTTTGACTATCGATCGGCTCGAAGGTCCAAGCACTAGCTTTATCCCACTGCAACGCCGGTGCCACTTCTACCAGTCTCTTTGGCCAGGTGAGGCCAAGGGCAATTGGAATCTTCATAGATGGAGGGGATGCTTGCAGCAATGTCGCACCGTCTTTGAAGGTGACCATGGAATGCACAATGGACTGGGGGTGTACTACAGGAATAATATTCTCGGGCGCGATATCGAAAAGAAGATATGCCTCAATCAGTTCGAGGGCCTTATTCACCAGGGTAGATGAATTAATAGTTACCACCGGCCCCATTGCCCACGTAGGGTGGTTCAACGCTTGCTGCGGGGTTACTGCCGAAAGTTCAGCCCGGCTCTTCCCCCTAAAAGGACCCCCGGAGGCGGTAAGAACGAGCTTGTCAACCTCTGAATGGCCATCCTGATTCTGGCTAGTAAGACCACGGTTATGGACTCCACCCGACAGCGATTGGGCAATAGCGGAGTGCTCAGAATCCACCGGAACAATCTGGCCCGGCCGCACCATAGCCGCTCGCACAAGCGAACCGCCAACCACAAGCGACTCTTTGTTAGCCAGTGCGAGCGTCGCACCACTTTGCAGAGCAGCGAGTGTAGATTCCAATCCCACGGCACCATTTATCCCATTTAGTACCGTTCCATTAGGAACAGCCTTAGCCGCACGAACTACTGCTTCAGCGCCGAAATCAACATTCGAGATGTCGGACAGCTTTTCCTTCGCAAGTGGGTTAGCTACTGCAACAAACGCAGGTTTGAACTCGTCAATCTGCCTACGCAACAGCTCTACATTAGAACCGCCACAGGCTAACGCTATGACTTCGAATTCACCAGGATGGGTCCTAATGACCTCCAAAGCCTGCGTACCGATGGAGCCCGTAGAGCCTAGTATTGATATCTGTTTCATTCTACCGACAGCAATATCTCAATAGCCCGATTCAGATAGGCGTCTACTACGCCCTCTTCATACGCTTTAGTACCGCGAGCATGCTTGAAGGTGACGCCCCTGATCTGATCGGCGGTAAGTACTTCCCCATCGTCAAAAAATGAAGCGATTCGATCTAGGAACTGATCGACCTGCTCGGCATCATAGCCCTTTCCAGAAGCAGGATGGTCAAAGCGCTCCCCCGCCGGACGCAGCAAGCGCGGGTAAAGCGTGGTAGCCCTCGAAGCTACCCGATCCAACCAGGCTTGTTGCCCGTTTACTGCCACGTGGTCGGCTCGGTCGCGTTTCACGAAGGCGGCTTCAAGTCTATCCAGAGCCCCATCTACGACCTCGGTAGCATATCCGCCACGAACCATAGAAAACCGGACTGCTCTAACCTCGGGAGAACTAAATTGCTCGGCCGGCATACCGCCCTCGTAGGCAGCCCGAGCTCTTTCAAAAAAGCTGTCTACCTCATTTTGGGTGTAGCCCTTCTTAGGCCATCTAGCTTTCGGAAAGACCTCGCTCATTGCTGCTCCTTCATTTTCTTTTCCACTGCTGTGGCCAGCTGACCGCAAGCCCCATCAATATCGGATCCGCGCGTGTCACGAATAGTTGTGGCCACACCGTTCCTTCTAAGAGTATCTACAAATTTTTGCTGGGCAGCCTTTGTCGAGGCCGTCCAGATAGAACCGGGGGTCGGATTCAATGGGATTGGGTTAACGTGAGCCCAACCGCTACCGCGAGAATTCAGTTCATCAGCGAGTAACTGCGCTCTCCAGGCATGATCATTCATGTTCTTGATAAGCGCATATTCGATGGATACGCGTCTACCAGTTACCTCGAAATATTGGTGCGCCGCATCCAGCAACTCACCTACTTTCCATCGGGAATTAATAGGAATAAGATCATCGCGCAAGTCATCATCGGGAGCGTGTAAAGAAACTGCCAGTGTTACCGGTAGGCCCTCTTTAGATAGCTTCTTAATCGCAGGGACCAACCCCACGGTAGAAACAGTAATGTTGCGAGCAGAAAGCCCGAACCCTTCCGGTGCTGGATCGATAAGACGGTGTAGCGCTCCCACGACCGTCTTGTAATTCGCCAACGGTTCTCCCATCCCCATGAAGACAACGTTGGTGAGTCTAGTTGGCCCCCCAGCAAGATCACCATCACGTGCGGCCTGACTAGCCCTGCGAACCTGATCTATTATCTCGCCAGTGGATAAATTCCTAGTAAGCCCCATCTGACCGGTGGCGCAAAATGGGCAAGCCATGCCGCAACCGGCTTGGGAAGACACACAAAGCGTTGTCCTGCTCGGATACCGCATCAGGACAGACTCAACACGGGCTCCATCAAAAAGTTCCCAAAGATGTTTCACTGTGCGACCATCGTCTGCCCTAATTGCAGCTGCCTCTTGGATAAGGCGCGGAAGCAGGAGCTCACAGATCTGGCTCCGCTGCCCGGCGGGCAAATCTGACATATCTGCCGGATTGGTAGTCAAGTGAGTGAAAAAATGCCTAGACAGCTGGTCGGCACGAAAGGCAGGCAGTCCTGCTTCCTTCAGAGCAGCCTTCCTACCAGCCAGATCGAAATCAGCTAGGTGGGTTGGTGCCTTACCGCGGCGCTTGGCTTTAAAAGAGAGAACTGGGCGAGCATCCGGGTGGGTAGCCCCCTCCGGCGCCTGATCCGTAGGCCTAACCTGTATGTTCATGTCACCAACCAAACGCAACGCGGAAGATAAAATAGCAAACTGGAGTCGCCAAAAGAATGGAATCCAACCTGTCCATAACACCTCCGTGTCCGGGCAGGAGCCATCCCATGTCTTTTAGACCGAGGTCCCGTTTTAGCAGAGATTCACCCAGATCGCCAAGTGAGCCAAATGTGGCAGCTGCAACGCCGAGCAAGATTCCCCAGAGCGGTGATGCACCCAACAACCACATGCCGACGGTTCCCGCCACTACCGCAGCTACCACCGATCCTGCGAATCCCTCCCAGGACTTCTTCGGCGAGATCTTTGGTGCCATTGGGGTCTTCCCCCACTTAACTCCTGCCGCATATCCGCCCGTATCGGAGCACACCGGCAACAGCACAGCTAACGCAACGGGCCACGTACCTTGCGGCGAAGACCCTATTAGAACAAGAAAACTTCCAAGGAATGGAACATAAGTTGCAGCGAAGACAGAGACTAAGATGTCCCGCATCGCTGACTGATCAAGTGACTCAACAGAGCGCCACAAGACCAGCGCCAACAAAGTAGCGAAATAGGCACCCATCATCCCTTCAGGGCCAATAAAGTACGCGCACACGACCATGCCCACCATGCCGACCCATAGGGGCGGCAACATTACCTCGCTATCTGATCGCGCAAATGCCCCAGCTAATTCGTAAAGCCCTAAAGCGCCAGCGAGGATGATAAGCACGGCAAGTGGGAACGGGTGCAGCAAAGAAAGCAAAAGTGCGCCAATGAGCGCAGCGCCCACACCAATCGCCGCAGGCAAATTCCTTCCGGCCTTTCCAGTAGGGGCAGCTTTTGCCCGCTCTTGGGTAGCTTTAGGCCGCAGAATGTTCTTCGCTCGTTGACGCACTTTCCCTACCTGAGACTAGATAGTCAGCAGTTCTTCTTCTTTCGCTTCCATGACTTTGTCGACCTTCTCGACATAGGTCTTGGTTAGGCCTTCGAGATCCTTTTGAGCACGCTCAACGTCGTCCTCGCCTGCGTCGCCATCTTTCTTGATCTCGTCGAGTTGATCCATGCCCTTGCGACGAATACCGCGCACCGCGATGCGGCCCTCTTCGGCCTTAGTCTTAGCAAGCTTCACGTATTCCTTGCGACGCTCCTCGGTGAGGGCAGGCAGGGTAACACGGATAATCTTGCCGTCATCAGTGGGGTTAACGCCAAGGTCGGACTCACGAATTGCCTTGATAATGGCATCCATGGCGCCCTTGTCAAATGGGTTAACAATGACGGTGCGAGCTTCAGGAATGTTGAACGAGGCAAGCTGCTGCAAAGGAGTAGGCGCCCCATAGTAATCAACCTGAATAGAATCGAACATCGAAGTGTTGGCGCGCCCCGTGCGAATGTTAGAGAACTCTTCGCGGGTAAAGGCCAACGCCTTTTTCATTCGATTTTCGCAATCGCTAAGAACTTCCTTAATCACTTGCTTGTCCCTTCGTCTGCAGTTACCAGTGTTCCAATCTTCTCACCTAATAAGGCGCGAGTTACGTTCCCTTGCCCATTCATGCCAAAAACACGCATGTTCAGACTGTTCTCGCTGCAAAGACCGAATGCAGTTGCGTCAACGACGCGAAGTCCTTCAGCCAGAGCCTCACGGTATGTTACTCGGTCGTAACGCACCGCATCTGGATTTGCCTTAGGATCATCGGTGTAAACACCATCCACGCCATTCTTTGCAACTAGTAGCTCCTGGCAGTGGGTTTCCAGAGCTCGCTGCGCGGAGACAGTGTCGGTGGAGAAATATGGCATGCCAGCGCCAGCGCCGAAAATGACTACGCGACCTTTTTCCATGTGCCTGATGGCTCGAAGCGGGATGTATGGCTCAGCGACCTGGGTCATAGCAATCGCCGACTGGACCCTGCAGGTAACTCCCGCCTGCTCTAGAAAATCCTGAAGAGCCAGGGCGTTCATCACCGTACCAAGCATGCCCATGTAATCTGCGCGCGCTCGGTCTAGGCCCTTGGTGACTAGCTCAGCACCACGGAAGAAATTTCCGCCGCCCACAACGACTGCCACTTGCACGCCCTGCGCGACGGCTTGCGCGATCTGCTTTGCAACACCGGAGACTACCTCGGAATCTAACCCTACGGCGCCTCCTCCGAACACCTCCCCAGACAACTTCAGGAGAACTCGGCGAGGTTGTTGTGCAGACATAGCTAGCCTTTCTTTGCTGTAAACATGCCGGTGGCCCCGAGCCTACCGCCCGGGGCCATCCTTTGCTGGACTTAAGCGCCTACGTGGAAGCGGACGAAGGACTTCACTTCGCCGCCTGCCTGTTCAACGATCTGACCCACCGTGTGCTTGGGATCCTTTGCGTAATCCTGATCAAGCAAGCAGTGATCCTTGTAGAAGGACTTCATACGCCCCTCAACGATCTTCGGCACAATCTTTTCGGGCTTGCCCTCGTTGATTGTGAGTTCAGTTAGAGTCTGACGTTCCTTCTCGAGATCCTCTGCGGGAACATCGGATTCAGAGAGGTAATCAGGCTGGTATGCCGCAATGTGCATTGCCACATCGTGCGCAATCTGCTCAGCAGCGTCGTCGGTACCAACTAGAACGCCAACCTGCGGGGGCAGATCCGGGTTCGAGTAGTGCATGTACTTGGTGACCTTGGGCGCTTCAACGCGGGCCATACGAGAGACCTCAATCTTCTCGCCAATTACGGCTGCAATTGCGTCTACCTTGTCCTTGACGGTTCCCTCTTCAGCCTTAGCTGCAAGCAGCTCTTCGGCGTTGGTTGCACCGGACTCGACAGCGGCTTCAAGTACCTCGTTGGCAAAATCAATGAACTTCTGATTCTTTGCCACGAAGTCGGTCTCGGAGTTTACCTCGACCATGACGCCAACCTGGCTGCCATCGACATCAGCAATGTGAGCCAACACTAGGCCAGCAGAGGCCGAGCGATCTTCACGCTTGGAGATGGACTTCAAACCCTTCAGGCGGATGATCTTCAGAGCTTCGTCGTGATCACCATTGGCCTCGTCAAGAGCCTTCTTGACATCAAGCATGCCCGCGCCAGTTTCCTCGCGCAGAGACTTGATATCTGCAGTGGTGTAGTTCTTTGCCATTTTGTTTCCCCTAATTACTTTGCGGAGGCAGCATCGGCTGCCGGGGTCTCAGACTTGGACTCTTCTCCCTTGGCAGCCGACTCCGACTCTTCAGCCTTAGCTTCTTCCTTGCCTTCGGAACCTTCCAGAATCTCGCGTTCCCAGTCGGCCAGAGGCTGGCCTTCCTCGTCCTTGTTAGAGGACTTCGAGTTAGAGCGAGCTAGAAGACCATCAGCTACTGCGTCAGCAATGACGCGAGTCAGCAATTCGACAGCGCGGATAGCGTCGTCGTTGCCAGGGATACGGTAGTCAACTTCGTCAGGATCGCAGTTGGTATCCAGGATGGCGACAACGGGGATGTTGAGCTTGCGGGCTTCAGCAACCGCGAGGTGTTCCTTCTTGGTGTCGACAATCCAAACAGCCGACGGCACCTTGGCCATGTCACGGATGCCACCAAGGGTGCGGGCGAGCTTGTCACGCTCACGACGCATCATCAGCAGTTCCTTCTTGGTGTAAGAGGAGCCAGCGACGTCGTCAAAATCGATCTGCTCAAGTTCCTTCAGGCGCTGCAGACGCTTGTTGACGGTGGAGAAATTAGTCAACATACCGCCGAGCCAACGCTGGTTGACGTAGGGCATGCCGACGCGGGTTGCCTGCTCAGCAATAGCTTCCTGAGCCTGCTTCTTGGTACCCACGAACAGCAGGGTGCCGTTGTGTAGCACGGTCTGCTTCACGAAGTCATAAGCCTCGTCAATACCGGTTAGGGTCTGCTGCAGATCGACGATGTAGATGCCGTTACGGTCAGTTAGAATGAACGGCTTCATCTTCGGGTTCCAGCGACGAGTCTGGTGCCCGAAGTGAACGCCAGCTTCAAGCAGCTGGCTCATGGTTACTACTGCCATGATAATTCCTCTCTGACGCGCCAAAGCGCGCGGGGCCTTTGCCCCTAGTTTCGGTTACGTTTCAACGGTTCCTGGTGCAACGAACGCCAACACCCCGAAGGGACCGCTGTCGGCGCACCGGCAAAAGCCGAAAATTGCACGCGAAGTCACCCACCTACGGTGAGTGCTATGAAGCAGTTTAGCTGAGCAAGTGAGTACTTCCAAGCCCGCGGCCGTGAATTTCGCCTCCGCTTTCTTCTATAGCGGTTTTAGCCTTATGGGTCCGAAGAGAAATTGAAGAGGGTTTATATACCGATCTCGTCCCACCAGAGCTCCCCAATGCAATGCGTCATGATGCCCTGGCATAAGCGTTCCTATAAATTGTCCTTTCTTAACGCTTTGGCCCTTTTTCAGATCCGATCGCACAGGTTCATACGTTGTGCGAAGGTGCTCTGAATGCTTTATTGAGATCACATATTTCCCGGCAATGTTGCCAGAAAAATAGACGGTTCCTGCCGCCGGCGCAAAGATTTTCCTGCCGCATGCCAAATCAACTCCCCTGTGCCCTGCAAGCCACTTCTTTGCTGGCGGAGCAAAACTGCGGACTACCCGGGACTTATATCCGCATGGCCACAGAAAACGATAGTGTGGAACGGCACTGCTTGTGGGGCAACGGCTCAGAGCGAAAACTAGACAGGTACATACACAAAATAACTTCTTCATAGTCTTAACTGAAGAATAATTATCCTCTGATTGAGGGGCTGAAAACCACTAACTGTGGATCGTAAACTGTGGATGCTTAGGCTCGGGGATGTGCCTGCAAAAATGCGGCTCTAAGACGAGCATCATCAATATGCGTGTATCTTTGAGTAGTTTGCATTGAGGAGTGCCCAAGCAGTTCTTGGACGGCTCTAAGATCGGCTCCCCCCGCCAATAGCGAAGTTGCCGCAGAGTGCCGCAGTCCATGTGGCCCGACGTCCGCTAGCCCCGCGAGCGCGCTTATTTTCGTGACCGCTCGCCGTACTGCTCGGTCCGAGAGACGAATTCCTCTATTAGATATGAATAGGGCTTTCGTATTCTGCTTCGATTTGCCAAGCAGCCTGTCTCGGTTCTGCCGCAGATAACAGCGGAGCGCATTCCTTGCTGGTATGCCAAAGGGTACTGTGCGTTCCTTTGCGCCCTTGCCGAATACCCGGATAACGAGTTCGTCCATGTTGAGATCTGGTAGATCTAGTCCTACCAACTCTGAGACTCTAATGCCGGTGGCATATAGCAGTTCTAATGCGGCCCAATCACGGATAGAGGCAGGATCATCGCCAACCTTCTTTGCTACCGCAAGGAATAAATCTGCCTGTTCTGAGGTATATAGCCCGGGGAAAGTTTTCTGTAGTTTCGGCGATTTCAGTCTTGCGGCAGGGTTATCTGAGATAATCCCCCTGCCCTTAGCCCAGGCACAAAAAGAGCGTAGAGCCGCTGCCCTGCGCGCAAGTGAAGCACGGGCACTGCCATGCTCAGCATAATTTGCCAACCAATCTCGTAAGTTTTGTAAAGACAGATCCTCTGGCCTAAGCGACTGGTTACCGTCCTTATCTACAAACGCGAAGTAATCCCTTACGTCGCCTGTATAGGCTCGCACGGTGTTCTGACTCATAGAGCGAGCCGAACGCAAATAATCGGCATATGCCGTCAGAGTTTCTTCTACTTCCACTATGGGCAAATTCTACTGCATGCGCCTATAGGATTTCCCATTACGACTAATGCGGCCAGCCATCTCCAGTGTTCCGAGGGCAGCGCTTACCTCAATTGGAGGGATCCCGGATACAACCACCAGCTTTTCGCAGGTTGTAGAACCTACCTTCGGAAAAGCATCCAGAACTCTGGATTCTCGTTCGTCAAGATCGTCAAGAAGACTGCCACATGATGGAGGACGCGACAGGCTCTCCCGTTCTCCCAGTATTTCCATAATGTCGTTCTGATCGGTGATACAGGTTGCGCCCTCCTGGAGCAACCTATTAGTACCTTTAGACATCTCGGAAGTAATGGGCCCAGGAACGGCCCCCAGTTCTCTGCCTAGCTCAAGGGCATGGCGAGCAGTATTTAGGGCTCCTGAACGAGACGCTGCTTCGATGACGACAGTTAGTGGGCACAGAGCAGCAATAAGACGGTTTCTGTCTAGAAAGCGCCATCGCGATGGCCGTCGTCCTGGTGCGATTTGCGAGATTATTCCTCCGTTTACCTTTATCTGTTCGAACATCTGAGAGTTCATCTGCGGGTATAGCCGATCTAGTCCTCCAGCTTGCACTGTAAGCGTGTTTCCTGCTGCAGAAAGAGCCCCTCTATGTACTGCGGCATCGATGCCGTATGCCCCTCCAGAGATCGTAGTTACTCCTTTTGCTGACAGTGAGTGTGAAAGTTGAGCCGCTACTTCGTCTCCGTACCGGGTAGATGCTCGGGCACCCACAAGTGCAGCAGAAGCATCTAGTCCTCGGAGAATCTCCTCGTTTCCTATAAACCAGAGGCCGAAGGGGGCCTGTTCTACCAACCGTCTGCCGGTTAGAGGCCATTCTGGGTCGGAAGGAATTAGGAACCTATGCCCCTGAGTTCCCCATCTAGCCAAGAGCCCCGCAACCTCGCTTGGATTTAGCCGGGCCCGCCAGGCCTCTGCCCGCTGCGAAACGAGCTTTCCCATCTTCCCCGAAATTGGCGGAACCTTCTGACTAGAGAGCAACCATTCATATGACTGCACTACACCAACCTCGGTTGCGAAGGAGAGCGCTACCGTATCCGCTGGTTCACTAACCAATGCCCAACCTAGCCTTGCCTCGCGCTCATCCATTTTGTCCTCCGTTCCTGGTGCGTAGTATGAAGGCCTTGGCTATGTCGTCGGCCTCCAAATTGTCACGCCCCGCCAGATCTGCAAGAGTTCGCGCTACTCGCAGAATTCGGTCCTTTCCACGCATCGTTATGACCGACTGCTCAACTAATTCATCAAGTTTTAGATTCTGCTTTGCACTCACAAACTTCCTTAGCACCGGTCCCTTCAGGAAAGCGTTTAGGCAGCCACTACGCTCGCGCTGTACCTGCCTTGCCGCTTCGATCCGGGGGCGGATACTAGCGGAAGACTCTGGTGCCGGCCCTGCAAGAGTGCCAGGTTTTGGTGGAGCCATATCAACATGAATGTCCATTCGGTCTAGCAGCGGACCAGAAAGTCTAGTTAGATATCTTCGGCGTTGATAGGGAGTACATACACACCTACCAGAAGTATCTCCGGCATACCCGCAGGGGCAGGGATTAGCAGCCATTATCAACTGGAACTTTGCCGGAAGGGTAACTGCCCCAAGACTGCGATGAATAGTAAGCGATCCTGATTCAATTGGCTGTCGCAAGGCGTCTAATACCGACGGGGCAAATTCGGGTGCCTCATCCAAAAACAGCACCCCATTGTGAGCAAGAGAGATAGCGCCTGGACGCGCAAGACCACTGCCACCTCCAATCATTGCCGCCATAGATGCATTGTGATGGGGCGCGATGAAAGGAGGCGCGTATATCAACCCTTCACTAGGATCCAACGTGCCAGCTACCGAATGAATAGCCGTTGTCTCGATTGCTTCTTTTTCCGACAATGGTGGCATTATCGTTGGCAACCGTTTCGCCAACATAGTCTTGCCAGATCCCGGAGTGCCGAGAAAGAAGATATTGTGTCCTCCGGCAGCGGCGACCTCTAGAGCCAATCGCCCTTCAAATTGGCCATACACCTCGGCCATGTCTATCGCATCTAAGCTAGTTTTTGCAGGCATGGCTAAAGGTTCAGAATCGGGATATACGACTTCGCGAGCCGGTTCAATTCCGAGGTGATTAGCTAGATCCCCAAAGTTGCGCACCCCAATTGGCCGAGCTCCGGGTACTAAAGAGGCCTCTTCCAGATTCTGGATTGGGACCACTACCCTCGGTTTACCTTGTTCTACCGCCGCAATCACTCCAGGGAGAACGCCAGTTACTGGATGTATAGTTCCATCCAAACCGCATTCACCTAGATACACACACTCACGCGCAATATTTCTGCACTTTGCACTTGCAGTTGCAATAGCAGCCACCGCAATCGCTAGATCGAAACCAGTTCCTGCCTTCTTTAAAGATGCCGGTGCTAAATTTACAGTCAGATGCCCACTCGGAAATGGTAAAGCTCCACTTGAGATAGCCGCCCCCACCCTGTGAGAGGCCTCCCGCAAAGCAGAATCGGGCAAACCTATAACTGTAAAGCCTGGTAGCGAACGTGCCCTCTTCGCCTCAACCCTAACTACATGACCAGTAGCTCCTAAGACTACGACTGACCAGGTGTGCGTGTAATTGCTCATTGCACGCCCCGTATGTAGGTAACCCTCGGAGGAATGACGCAGTCTATTCCAACCACATCAATCCGCATCAGCGTTGGACCATGGCGGCGAATCCATTCTGAAGCAAGCGCTCGCAGATGTACCATCTTTTTGTGATCAACGGCCTCGACGGGGGCTCCGGCAACACGAGATCGACGAGTCTTTACCTCGCAAATAACAGTTGTTCCCGCAGCCGGATCGAACGCAACAATATCGGCCTCCAAGTGCCCCGCGCGCCAGTTGCGTTCCAATATGACTAAGCCCGCATCAGTGAGGACCTTGCAAGCTAGGGATTCCCCCGCATTTCCAATTTCACCGCTCATACCTCGAGTCTGGCCACCGCAGCCAGCTCTTGCATCCAAGAGACGCCACAGCTGTGGAAAGTGGGGGCGTTATTTTCTGTGGATACTTATAAGTTGAGTTCAGGTTTATTCAGCTCTTCTACATTCACATCTTTATAAGTAATGACACGAACGGATTTTACGAATCTTGACGTCCTGTAGATATCCCAAACCCAAGCATCTGTCAGAGTTAGCTCAAAAAAAACGTCAGTTCCCGCGGTGCGCGCTTGTACGTCCACTCCATTAGCCAAGTAAAAGCGACGTTCAGTCTCGACGACATACGAGAAAAGGCCCACAACATCGCGATATTCGCGAAAAAGCTCTAGCTCTAAATTGTTCTCGTAGCTCTCTAGGTCTTCAGCACTCACGCAAGGATTATTTCAGATGATCTTCCGAAATTCCTGGAAGATGCCAGGAGCGTCTATGGAACGAAGAGACGCCCAGTTCTGCCAGACCAGCCTTATGGGCAGCTGAGGCGTATCCCTTATTCGATGCCCAGCTATAACCAGGGTCAGGCAATGATTCCATATACCGGTCACGGTCAACTTTTATTAGCACCGAAGCAGCAGCGACAGCGCAACAGTTAGCATCCGCTTTGACCTGGGTAATGACCGGCGGCACCTCTGGCAGCGACGTATCTAAGTCAGGATGGTCGACGGGCGTAAGCAGGTCGGGAGAAGGTATAGAAAGCCAGTTGTGGGACCCATCCAAAAGCACTACATCCGCCTTCGACACCTTCGCCAAGGCCCGCCGCCCAGCTAAGCGCAGTGCGGCAACGATTCCCCACCGGTCAATCTCGGAATTCGAAGCATAGCCCAGCCCATACTCGACAGCCCAGCTCGTTATTGCGTTAACAAGGCCGGCGCGCGCTTTAGGGCGAAGCATCTTTGAATCAGCAAGTCCCTCGGGGACAGGTCCCATGAGCTCTTTCACTAGGACACATCCGACGCCAACCGGACCTGCTATGGCCCCGCGGCCGACCTCGTCCATAGCCGCAACAGTCCCGTACTTCTTAGCGAGGGCGACCTCGGTAGTCCGATCTGGCTGGATCATTTCACCGACTCGAACACATCTTGCGCCCCCAAGGACCCCCACCGACCTACTGGCCACATGATCCTCTTAGCGGGACCTACGATGTCTTCTTGCGCAATAGCCCCCGACAGTGGACCTGACATATGCAGTCTGGAATCTCCAGAGTTATCGCGGTTGTCACCCATCATCCAGTAGGAATTTGCAGGGACTTTCACATCAAATGAAAGCAAGGACGGATGTGAACCGGGCTTTAGATAGGGTTCAGTTATTGCCTTGCCGTTGACAGTAATCTTCCCGTCTGCAGTACAACACTTAACCCGGTCACCGCCTATGCCAATGACTCGCTTTATCAGGTACTGCTTAGGCTCCTCGTTCTTACCTACTGCTTTGAAAGCAAGCCGGCGGAGCTGATCTGAAAAAGACTCCGGAACATCCTGACCGTTTAGCCACCCCTGCGAATCTTCGAAAACAGCAACATCGCCTCGTTTTAGCTCTTTGTTGATCTTTGTAACCAACACCTGATCGCCTATTAGCAATGTGTTTTCCATGGACGAGGACGGGATCCGAAATGGCTGCGCAACAAAGGTATTTAGCCCCACCGAGAGCAGAATCGCCACCACCACGATTAGAAGAAACTCTTTTACCGAAGAAAGAAACGGGTGCTTCGGCTTGGCAGCAGCTGCTTCTTCACCCTCAATGTGCTTACCCATGGTGTCCTTTCAAAAGTTTTATGCGTTCATCTTAGCTGGCATCCCTACGGAGGGCATTTATAATGCCTCTACGAGCGCAAAGCTCTCTTTTTCTTCTCGATTTCCATAAGCTGACTGAATACCTCAGAATAGCTAGGATCATTCGGTTTCAGTCTTCCGAGCTGAGATCGAAGCACTCCAGCGCTACGGGTCAGCGACATGCCAACGAGTGCTTTTACGATCCCCTGCACGTAGGAACGCATTCTGCCCGGATCATCTTGCGCTAGCGGAGTTACTGCTAACTGCCGCACTAGCGGGGCTATGAATTCCCCGCCCTCTTCAAGAACGGATTCGAGCCATTTAGTTTGCGCTGCCCGCTGTCCCGCCTCATCAGAAGGTGGGGTGAGAGATGAAGCCTTCGCAAAGGCCGCCAGCCCTCCAGCGGCCCGGATGGCATCGTGAATCGCCTTGTGAGAAGGAGCCAAAAAAGCCTCTCCATCCAATTGGTCGAAGCCGGCGCCAATAGCATCCGCAGGTCGTTGCAATACAACCTCCAGGCACTGCCTTTCTAGCCTGGTAACCGGGTCAGCAGGAGGCACTGCCGGTGGCGCCGCCGGCCTACCAGCACCAGCCATCTGCACTCCCGGACGATTCGCGGGGCGATAAGACGACGAATGCCTCACAGCCTGCATTACTTCCGCCGAGTCCATTCCTAGCCAGCCAGATAGCTCACGCGCATACTCCCGTCTTAGAGCCCGATCCTTTATCTGGGAAACAACGGGGGCCGCAGCCCGCAACCCGGCTACCCGCCCCTCTGCCGTATTCAAATCCAACGAGGCAAGTACCGACCGGATCACAAAGGCAAACAGCGGTTCGCGCGACTCCACTAGGGCCCTAACTGCTTGGTCGCCCTTGGCCATCCTCAAATCACATGGATCTAGCCCATTCGGCTCGACGGCAACGAACGTTTGCGAGGCAAAGTTCTGATCTTCGCGGAATGCGCGCAACGCGGCCTTCTGCCCAGCAGCATCCCCATCGAAGGTAAAGACCACTTCCCCGCCGCGAGCCTTCCCCGAAGAAAGAATCACTCCTGCAGCCGGATCAGCCGAGTCGCCTATAAGGCGACGCGCGATACGCACATGCTCAGACCCAAAAGCCGTACCGCAAGTTGCTACTGCCTGCTCTACACCCGCCAAGTGCGCGGCCATCACATCCGTGTACCCCTCAACCACAACCAACTTGCGCGAAGCAGCAATCTGCTTTTTTGCAAGATCGATGCCGTAGAGAACCTGAGATTTCTTGTAGACCGCCGTTTCAGGAGTGTTCAGGTACTTCGGCCCCTTGTCGTCGTCCCCTAGACGACGTGCCCCAAAGCCCACCGTGGCCCCGGTCAAATCCCGAATAGGCCAGATCAAGCGGCCACGAAACCGGTCATAGAGCCCGCGCGAGCCTTGCGAAGCAAGTCCCGATGCTTGAATCTGGGCTTCTGTAAACCCATTCGAGCGGAGCACTCGAAGTAGCTCATCCCAAGAGGCGGGGGCATAGCCCACCCCAAAATGGGCAGCCACCTCTGGACCGAAGCCACGCGATGCCAAAAAATTGCGTCCGACCCTAGCCTGCTTCGTAGAAAGCTGAGAGACGAAGAATTCTTCAGCCACCCGGTTGGCGTCCAATATCCGCGAGCGCATCGACGTTTCTTCGCGCGAAGGCCCTGAGGCGCCGTCCTCGTAATGGAGAGTTATGCCTGCTTTTGCGGCTAGGTATTCGACGGCCTCGGTAAAAGAAATGTGGTTGATGTTCTGAACAAACGAGATTACGTCACCGCCCTCGCCACATCCGAAACAGTGCCACAGACCCATCTGAGGGCGAACGTGGAAGGAAGGGGTACGTTCGTCGTGGAACGGACAGAGTCCCTTCATTGAGTCAATTCCGGCGGGGCGTAAAGTTACATGGTCGGAGACGACCTCGTCGATGCGGGTGGCCTCGCGCACCGCATCTATATCCTCACGTTTGATTAATCCTGCCACGAGTCTCAGTCTACGGTGTTTCGGCTCTTAGATGACACAGGCATTAGATACCAGAGAGCATTCCGCAGATGCGACCATGCCATTGGTAAGCAGATATGTCTGTCAAAGAAGCTACCTGATCTATTACCACTCGCAGTTTTTCTGCATCGGTATTGCAAGCGCGCCAAGAGTTAGCGAAGGGTACCTCAAGAAGCTCAGGACCGCCCTCGTAAAGCGCATCGACCAGATCAAAGAGTGTTGTGCGCTGGTCAAGGTATACCGGTTCCATTTCGCGAGGAGCCATTACGTAGTAGACCGCAATTCCTTTCAGCACCAGAATCTCAGCCAAGGTTTGTTCAGGGATCACCAGATCCGTGTCATAGCGGGTTAGGGGCCCATCTCCTGCTGCCAACCTGGTTGCGTCGTGGGCTGCCCCGCAAAAACGCCCGATAAGTTCCGAGGTAAGATCCTTCAAAGCTGCCTCTGCGCTGTATGTCCAGTCGAATTCCCGCAGCCAGAAGTCGGTCCTCATCAGCCTGTCGAGGGCATCGGCTAGCTCATCAACCTGGATCTTGTCTCCGTACCACTGCCGAGTGCAGTCGAATATTTTTTCCTGCACCTGTTCGCATGCCAGTTCCGGAAGCTTAGCCTTGCCCATTGCGATCGCGTCCTCAACGTCGTGAACAGAGTAGGCAATGTCGTCCGATAGATCCATGATCTGGGCTTCTATACACCGGCGTCCCTCTGGCGCGCCCTCTCGAGCCCAGGCGAAGTAGTGCGCATCATCCTGATAGACGCAGTACTTACGCAGGGATTTTTCTTGGTTAGTCCCCTGGCCTTTCAGCCACGGATACTTCAGCACTGCGTCAAGGCAGGCGCGAGTCAGATTTACTCCTGCCGGGTTTCCCTCACTATCGGCTACCTTCGGCTCGAGCCGGGTCAGAATGCGAAATGTTTGCGCATTGCCCTCAAATCCGCCGCATTCAGTGGCAACCTGATCGAGAGCGCGTTCCCCATTGTGCCCAAAGGGTGGGTGCCCTATGTCATGAGACAAGCAGGCAGCATCGACAATGTCAGGGTCGCACCCCAGTTCTCTGCCGAGGGTTCGGCCCACCTGGGCTACTTCCAAAGAATGTGTCAGACGGTTGCGAGCAAAGTCCGAATTAACCGGCCCCATTACCTGCGTTTTGGCAGAGAGGCGGCGGAGCGCGGAAGAGTGCAGGATGCGCGCTCGGTCCCGTTCGAATTCGGTTCTGCGCTGGGATTTAGGGGCCTCTGGTACGTACCGTAGGCGATCATCTTGGCTGTAAGCGGTAAAAGCGGGTGGGAAAGTAGCTGCCTCGTATTCGTCCTTCACGAGGTCAGTGTATCGGCTGAAGTCATTTTTTCAGTTCTGCCAGGCCTATTTGTCCGCTCATGGGAGAGTCCGGTTTCTTTTTCTGGTGCGTCGGGTCACAATAGTAAGGTGAGTATTCCGTTTTCATTGCCGGGTACAGTTTGTACCCACCGCATCCATCCCCCTACCCGGGGAAGGCAGCCGTGGTGGCGCAACGGACTCATCTACGACTTCCGTGGATTCTGCAATGCAGCAGGTGTCCGCGCTGCAATTGAGCATCTCCCCTGGGTAGCCAAATTAGGGGTTGATGCTGTCGAGATTCGTCCATCTTTCGTGAGGATAGACAAGGACCCCTGTGTAAAGGACTTCATTGCGGCAGCACACAGGGCGAAGTTGAAGGTGGTAGTGCGCGTTTCGGGCAACATTCACACCCATGAACCGGTTGCGCCCGACAATCCCGCCTGCGCCCTCGGATACGAGGCTCCCGACCCTGTAAGGCATCTAGCTGCAGCCCTAGAGTCCGGAGCAGACGGCATCGATCTTGGGATGCTAGCTAACGATTCCTCCGCTCCCGAGCTCTTTAGCTGGTATAGCGAATACATGCAAAATGCCCGCTCGGAGGTAGGCATCTACATTCCTGAGGACGGTCTGCTTGCAGCCAGTGCCACCACGAACACGCAGGAAGGCCTACAGGGCCTTCTGACTGCCGACTACCTCGACCAGGTCCGCGACGACGGCCTCATCCGAGTTGAGTTCGAGGCCATCGACTTCTTATCGACAATCGTCACAACTATCCGCGAGCACAATACATCCGGCTCAGGTTTAGCGTGGTCTACCACCCCACCATCGACAGAACGGTGGAAACTTGGAGTATTCGACGACTTAGCTTGGTATAAGCCAGAACACGAAAAGATCTCGGAGCGCATACGCGCCGTCACTTCTTTAGTGCTAGCCCTGCCCGGATGCGTTTATTTACGCTCGGGGGAAGAAACGGCGAAGCCGGAGCTAATTACCCCGGGTTTTGCCCCCGAAGAGGGCGAGCATTCGACAGAGCTCATTGCCGCAACTACAGCCGAATGCGCCAGGCAAGCAGCCGATTCCTCGTCCGCATATTCGACGATGGTGCAGGCTACCTCTTTGCGCGCAAAGTATGGACTTGGGGAATCATCCTGGTCCTGGGTAGAGGCGGAGGCATACCCGCGCAATCAGGTACTGGTTGGTACCTCAGGATCGCTAATTACGGTCTTCAACACGTCTAATACCACGCAATACATTCCTCAATCAATGAAGCGAGTACACGTTTCTTCGCCCTCGGGCGTAGAAGCCATTCCTTCAATTGATCCGGGTACCTGCGCCTGGTTCAGCCCGATGAAGGCTTAGCCCCCGTCGGCCACCCGTGCCTCGGCAGCAGCCACCATTTCGAGCTGCCCGGCAGACAATTCCCTGGACGAGAGCCACCCTTCCGGCAGATGGGGCTGCCTAGGCCTACCTTTCCTGCCCCTGGCGCCCTTCGCAGCAGCTGGGTACGGCTGATCCAGATCTAGTTCGCCAAGAAGGTCCTCCAGTTCGGCTACGCTTCCCACGAGATTGAGCTTGCGACGTTCTTCCCCACCAACAGCAAAACCGCGCAAATACCATCCAACATGCTTCCGCATCTCGCGCATTGCTCGGTCTTCGTTGTGATTCCATTCCACCATTAGCTGCGCATGCTTTAGCAGAGTCTGCGCTACCTGTTCCAGGGAAGGAGCTAGCCGTTTTTTGCTTCCGGAAAGACAATAGGCGATATCGGCGAATATCCACGGTCGGCCCTGGGCTCCCCGCCCGACTACGACGCCGTCGCAGCCAGTTTGAGTCATCATCTGCAGAGCATCGTCACCGCTGAAAACGTCGCCATTGCCGAACACGGGTATGTCCATCGCGCTCTTTAGCTTAGCGATCATGTCCCAGTGGGCACTGCCCGAATAGTATTCAGCGGTAGATCGTGCATGTAGTGTTACCGAGGCACAGCCGGCATCTTGGGCTATCTTTGCAGCATCAAAGATGGTCTGGTGGTCGGCATCTATCCCGGTGCGCATCTTTACGGTTAGGGGGATCCTATCCGGCCCCGCCTCTTTATCTAAAGCCTTACGAGTGCGCTGCAGAATATCCTGCAGTAGACCTAGCTTCCACGGGAGGGCACTCCCGCCGCCCTTCCGAGTAACCTTAGGTACCGGGCAACCAAAGTTCAGATCAATATGCTCAGCCGCCCCCATTGCCACTGCGCGCGCGGCAGCAGCCGCGGTGGTGACAGGGTCCACCCCATAAAACTGGACTGACCTGACCGGATCGGTGGGATCAGGGGTGATCATGTCCAAGGTACGGGAGTTTCCCTCGACCAGCGCTCGAGCAGTAATCATTTCGGTGACATATAGCCCAGCTGGGGCCCAGCCCGGCCGGGCAGTCAGATCCTGCCCCATGTCATGCAGAGCTTCCTCCGCGAAATTACGGCACAGTCGCCGAAACGGCACGTCGGTAACGCCCGCCATCGGGGCCAACATCATTGGTACCCCGAGGGCGAGCGGACCGATCCTAACTGAACTTAGCAAATCCCGATTTTGTCGAGCAGGTAGTTCTTCACCTGGTCGATCGCTATGCGGTCTTGGGCCATGGTGTCACGGTCACGCACGGTGACCTGCCCATCTTCGAGCGAGTCGAAATCGTAGGTGATGCAGTACGGCGTACCAATCTCGTCCTGCCTGCGGTACCGGCGTCCGACGGCACCTGCATCGTCAAAGTCCACGTTCCAAATGGTGCGCAGTTCCTTGGCGAGGGCGCGAGCAGGCTCCCCCAGCTGTGGCTTGCGAGACAGCGGAAGAACTGCTGCCTTGACGGGAGCCAGGCGCGGGTCAAGACGCAGCACGGTGCGCTTATCTACGCCGCCCTTAGTGTTAGGAGCTTCGTCCTCGGTGTAAGCCTCAACGAGGAATGCCATGAGAGAACGGGTCAGTCCTGCTGACGGCTCGATTACGTACGGTGTCCACCGCTCGTTGTTAGCCTGGTCGTAGTAGTCGAGTTTCGTACCTGAAGCCTTCGCGTGGGTAGACAGGTCATAGTCAGTACGGTTTGCGATACCTTCCAGTTCGCCCCACTTCGAGTTCTGGAATCCGAATGCGAACTCGATATCTACAGTGCGCTTGGAGTAGTGAGAAAGCTTTTCCTTCGGGTGCTCGTACAGGCGCAGGTTCTCTTTAGAGATGCCGAGGTCGGTGTACCAGGACATGCGCTCGTCGATCCAGTACTGGTGCCATTCTTCGTCAGTTCCCGGGGCCACAAAGAATTCCAGTTCCATCTGTTCGAATTCGCGGGTGCGGAAGATGAAGTTACCGGGGGTAATCTCGTTTCGGAAGGACTTTCCGATCTGGGCGATGCCGAACGGGGGCTTCTTACGGGCAGAAGACATGACATTCGCGAAGTTTACAAAGATCCCCTGTGCCGTTTCGGGGCGTAGGTAGTGCAGGCCGGATTCGTCGTCGACCGGGCCCAGGTAAGTCTTAAGTAGGCCCGAAAATGCTTTCGGCTCAGTCCATTTGCCGCGGTTGCCGCAGTTCGGGCAAGCTAGGGCGGAAATGTCTACCTCGTCTTCGCTGATGCCCTTCTTCTCGGCGTATTCTTCGATGAGCTGATCTTCGCGGAGCCTCTTATGACAAGCCTGGCATTCAATTAGCGGATCGGTAAATGCCTTGACATGCCCAGAAGCTTCCCAGACCTGCCGCGGCAGGATTACAGAGGAGTCGAGGCCGGCAACGTCGTCACGGCCGCGAACAATACGGCCCCACCAGGCCTTCTTGATGTTTTCTTTTAGCTCTACCCCGAGCGGACCGTAGTCCCAGGCGGAGCGGGTGCCGCCGTATATTTCACCGCACGGGAAGACGAACCCGCGTCGTTTCGCTAAAGAGATTACTGAATCTAGGCGAGATGCCACGTTGACTCCTTCAATGTTGGCGCACCTGGCTGGTGCGTGAACCTGAAAACCAGTCTACCCACAACGGGTATCTCAGCCTAAACCGGTATTACCCCTTTACCGAGCCGGCGGTCAGTCCGGAGACAATGTACCTTTGTAGGAACAGGAACAATAGCAGCACGGGTACCGCTGCCACTACAGCGCCTGCAGCGAACTGTCCCCACGGCGCATTGCGTTCGTCAGCTGCCCACTGGAACAACCCCACAGCCAGAGTTAGTTTCGATTCGTCTTGCAGTACTACCTGTGCGATAACGAAATCACCAAAAGTAGAGACGAACGACAGCAAGCCCACCACTGCTAGAACTGGGGTTACCAACCGCATGATGATGCCCCAGAAGATCTGGGCATGAGAAGCTCCATCGATGCGCGCGGCCTCGTCCAAAGACTTCGGAATAGTGTTGAAAAAGCCGTACATCAAGAATGTATTGCCGCCCAAGGCGCCGCCCAAATACACACAGATCAGCGTCAGTAGCGAGTTGAGCCCCAAAGAGGGAAATACCTCGCCTATTGCCAATAGCAGCAGGTAGATTGCAACGAAAGCCAGCATCTGTGGGAACATCTGCACCAGTAGCAGGAATGTGAGCGTTGCCCGCCGCCCTCGGAAACGGAACCGAGAGAACGCATATGCCGCGCAAGCACCCATGATTACCGCGCCGATAGCGGTAACCCCAGAAACTAGCAGCGAGTTGAGCGCCCAAGTCCAAAACTTTGTTTTTCCTAATGCGGCGAAGTTTGCCAGAGAGAACGACGCGAATAGGTTATTAGAACCGGTAAGCGTCGCATTTTCCTGCAGCGCGGTGGAAAGCACATATAGCAGCGGCAACAAGCAGTAAACGATTACCGCCAGTGCCAGCAGATGCTTCCATCCAACCTGCTTCATCCGGTTGCCGAATCCCTTCTTGCGGCGGGACGGGAGGGTGGTACTCATTTAGATTTCCTCCAAAGTCTTGGTGCGCCTAAAGGAGATCCAGGCGATCAGTCCAACAATTATGAAGATGACTAGGGACATGGCAGAAGCCAAGCCGTAGTTCTTTGCCCCCGAGTCGAAGGCGATCGTGTAAACGAAAGAGATGAGGATGTCGGTCTCGCCCACCCCGAGCGGGTTGCCCGGATACTGGGGCCCTCCCCCGGTAAGCATGTAGATGAGGGCGAAGTTGTTGAAGTTGAAGGCAAAAGACGAGATCAACAATGGGGTGGTTGCCACCAGTACCAGAGGCAAGGTAATAGAACGCAGCTTGCGCCACCACCCGGCACCATCAATAGTTGCCGCCTCCATTACGTCGTCAGGCAGCGCCTGCAATGCTCCGGTGCAAACCAAGAACATGTAGGGGAAACCCAACCAGAGGTTTACACCTAGAATCGCTATCTTCGCCAGGGTTCCGTCTGAAAGCCAGGGAATCTCTGCTCCCTGCAGCAAAACGGTGTTTATGAAGCCAAACTTCTGATTCAGCATGCCCTTCCAGACGAGCGCAGCTAAAAAGCCCGGGAACGCGTAGGGCAAGATGAACAGGGATCGATAGATCTTCCGCCCGCGCACTCGTTTGTCGTTGAAGATGAGTGCCAGCAGTAGGCCGAACGCGAAAGTCGAGGCTACAGAGACGATCGCAAAGACAAACGTCCATATCAATGACTTGAAGAAGGGAACCCCTATGTCGGTTCCTGACACCATTTGTTTGAAATTATTGGCTCCAACAGCTACTCGCCAGCCCGGCGAAAGAGCCGTGCCGTCAGCGGCGGTAAAAGCCCCGTCATCGGTGGCCTTGTAAACCTTGCCCGTCTGCGTGTCGGTCATAGTCTGTTTGCCAGCATCGTATTTCATGCTGGAGCGCGATAGATAGGCATGCTCGCCATCTTCAGTGCGCCAAGCTGCACCGTCTGCAGCTGGCAGTCGCATCTGCGTTATTTGCATTTGGTTGTCTACTACATCTGCAAAATCGGCGACTTTCCAATCTGGCACCGAGACAATCTGGCCGTCTTTGACCTTGGCCCCGGGGGCTGGTTCCAGCGCCTTGCCATCCTCGCCTACGTACACCTTGCCGTCTTTGACAACTGCAAGGCCCGTCTTCGATATCGATGTCACAACCTTTGCGGGTACTACCGGCCCCACGCGCGTCTCATACTTCGCGGTAATGGCAGCAACGGCGTCCTCTTTGGTTGAATTATGCCCGCTGCCGTAGTTGGTAAAGGCGATGTAGCCGGTATAGATCATGACGAATAGCTGGAATACCAGCAGAAAGACCATTCCGGGAATCAAGTATTTTCCGGGTAAGAATCGCTTCGAAAAATACACTACGTCAATAATGATCAAGGAGATGAGGACGGCGACGAACACAATCGTCGAGCCCGCCATCCAACATGCAAACAGGCAGTACAGCCCGAAAGCATTGACCGCTGCCATGAGCAGGAGCTTAATAAGCCAGCCGCCTGATAGACGTGTCGAAGATGCCTGCATCATTTAGCTCCGATCTCGTTTACAATGTTGGCGTTCATGCGATCCCACCCCTTGGTAGGATCCTGTTTTCCAGTGAGAATGTTTAGTTCCGTTCCACCCCAGAACTTCCAGACGGAGCCCATCTGGGGCAGCGCCGGCATCGGCGACGCGCCTTCTCCGGCTGTGAGGAAACCTCTAAGGACCGGATCTTTCATGCTGGCAGCGATCTTGGTTTGTGCCGGCACGCGAGGATCAAGTTTGAATAGCAGCTTCTGGCCCCTCTCGGAGGCTACATAGTCGAAAAATTTCCGCACCAGTACCGGATTAGAAGTCTTGTTAGAGGCGAAGAATACCTGCACGCCCAAGAACGGAGAAGCTTTCTTGCCTCCTGCCGACGGGATGGGCAGGACGCTGATGTGTCTGCCGGCTTCTTCGTAGGCACTGGTATTCCAAGGTCCAGTGATTTGGAAAGCGACTTTGCCATCCATGAAAAGCTGCTTTGATTTGTCGCCAGTAATGTGCGCATCAATGGAACCATTCTTTCCCTGCTGGGCAAGCCAATTGGCAAAGTTCTTTCCCTCTTTGCCCGCCATCCCCAGATCTGTGGTGTAGCCGAACTTGTCCGATTTGAATACCGGCGCACCGAAAGAAGTCTGGAAGGGATACATGTGATAGGGGTCGCCCAGCTCAGGATCCTGATCGATGACGAACGGGTACTCCGCCCCACTTTGCCGACCCGCGTCGATCATCTCGGTAAAGGTCTTCGGCTCCGCCTTAGTTAGATCATCGTTGCGAACCAGGCCCAGGTTCTCTGTTGCATAGGGAACTCCGTAGATTTTCCCGTCGTAGGTAACCGCCTTAATGGCCTCTTTACGGAATCTTTCGGTGGGAATGTCTACCGGATTTACCACACCGTTTTGAACTAGTTTGCCGAGTCCGTCGTGGGCGGTAACAATCAAGTCAGGCCCCTTGCCCGAGGGAACTTGTTGGACGAAATCATCGGTAACAGCATCACCCTTGCGCACCACAACATTGATCTTGATATGGTCTTGTTTCTCAAAATCCGCAGCCAGCTGCTTCATCGCATCAAGGCGAATACTATCGGTCCAAAGAGTCAGCGGACCGTATGCGTTATCGGAGTGAGTAGCCGCCGAACAGCCTGTCAAAGCCAACAATGTGGCGCAGGCGGCAGCAAGCAGTACACGTGCGCGCATGGGGTTCCTTCATCGGTGAAAAGAAATGTTACATAGAAACCTTACCGCCGCTCTGGACAATTTTTGATCACTAGAAGAAACCTCTTTTTGACAACCGTTTTCATTACCCTTACTCTGCCACTATGAAGAGATTCGCCTTCCTTGCCGCAGCCTGCCTAGCCCTCTGCAGCTGTCAGGGCACAACAGCCCAGCCGCAGCAAGGATTGGAGGTATCGACCGCGTTCTACCCACTGCAGTACTTAGTAGAGGAGATAGCAGGGAAGGAAGCCCATATCACCTCTTTAACTCCCGCTGGAACGGAACCTCACGACCTCGAACTGGCTACCAAAGATTTGGTGCAACTACACAAAGCTGACCTGGTGCTATATCAGAAGGGATTCCAGCCAGCTGTGGACGAAGCCATAAGGCAGGCGGAACCAAAAACCGCATTAGACATCTCCACAGCCGTTGCCCTGGTCCCCACCACCGCACACGAGGGCGAACACGCTCTAGTCGGGATCTCTAAAGCCCACGAGCACGCTGAGCTGGACCCCCACTTTTGGTTAGATCCGCTAAGAATGGAAGCCGCGATTGCCCCCATCAACCGGGCACTTACGCAGGCAGACCCAGAGCATAAGGAACAATTCGCAGCCAACGCAGCAGCACTGAAAAAGCGGCTGGACGACTTGGACTCCTCGTACCGGCAGCGGCTGCGCAATTGCGGGCTTTCCCAGATTATCGTCTCCCACGAAGCCTACGGCTATCTAGCTGACAGGTACGGTTTCTTACAGGTCGGCCTTTCAGGATTCGACCCGGAGCAAGAAGCCTCCCCCACCCAGCTTGCAAAGATTGGAAAAATCGCCGCCGACGCGGGCGTGGAAGTCATCTTTTCAGAGAACCTACTCAACCAGAAAAGCGCTAAGACGCTGGCAGCTGATCTTGGCATAAAATCTGAGGTATTGGACCCCATCGAAACTAAAGTCGGCAAAGCCGACTATCTTGACACAATGAAATTAAACCTAGACAAGATTGCGAACGCCCTCCAGTGCAAGACGAAGTAGCTTTAGACGTAAGAAATCTTCAAGTCGCCCTATCCGGCAGAACGATATTGCATGACCTCTCCTTTCAAATTCGAAAGGGCGAAGCCGTAGCGCTGCTCGGGGGAAATGGCTCAGGCAAATCTACCCTGGTAAAAACGCTGGTAGGAATCAACCCTCACCAGAGCGGGAGCATCAGCTTCTACGGACAAAAACTGGCGCGCATTCACCAGTCCTCCGACTGGGCCCGAATCTCCTATGTTCCTCAACGAGTCAGTGCCGCCTCCGGCGTTCCGGCTACCGCGCTGGAAGTAGTGCTTTCAGGCACCCTAGGACGAGGGCGGCTCCGGTATAGAAAGGGAGATAAGGAACGAGCCCTTACTGCCCTCGAGCGGGTAGGGCTGGCTTACCGGGCAGACGAATCAGTACAGACCTTCTCGGGTGGTCAGCAACAGCGAGTCCTCATTGCCCGCGCGCTTGTCCGCGAGGCCGATTTCATCATCATGGACGAACCCGCAGCAGGCATCGACCTCCACTCCCTGGACACCCTTGCCAAGACGCTGAACAATCTGCGCAGCCCAGCGAGATCCTTCCTGATAGTGATGCACGAGATGGGACCGCTTGCCACCTTCTTCAATCGCGCCATCGTCTTATCTGGAGGCCACCTCGCCCACTCTGGCAACTTTGACCAAACTCATTCCCACGGCGACAGCCATGCCCATATGGGCCCTTCAGGAGGCGACTTCTCGCCAGAGGTAGCCGCAGGACCGATCGATACGGGAACCCCGAATGCTTGACACTCTACTTACCTTGTTTTCCACGCCTTTCATGCAACGCAGCCTCATTGTCGCTGTGCTGGTAGGCGTTTCTGCTCCCATCATGGGCACCTACCTGGTCCAGCGGCGCCTCGCTCTTCTCGGTGACGGGATTGGCCACGTGGCACTTACCGGCGTCGCCCTCGGATGGCTGGTCGGGAACGCCATGAACCTGACTTCCTCGGATGCGCTCGCAGTGCCCGGTGCGGTAGTTGCTTCGGTTGTGGGAGCCGTCTTGATCGAGATCGTTCGCGAACGAGGGCGCACCTCCGGCGACGTGGCCCTGTCACTGTTGTTCTACGGCGGCATTGCCGGCGGCGTGCTCCTAATCGGGATTGCCGGCGGCACCACCGCAAACCTAAACGGGTACCTGTTCGGCTCTATCGCGTCGGTGTCATGGGCAGACGTGCTGCTTACCGCCCTCCTTGCTGCGCTGATTCTGGGCGTTGGCCTCGGGCTTCGCCCAGCCCTATTCTCGCTATGCCACGACATTGAGTTTGCGCGCGCTAGCGGATTGCCTGTGCGCATGCTGACCACCCTGATAGCGATAGTTTCTGCCTTGACTGTTTCGACGGCAATGCGAGTCGTCGGCGTCCTCTTGGTCTCGGCAATCATGATTGTTCCGGTGGCAATCGCTCAGCTGGTGACGGCTTCATTCCGTTCCACGATGGCGCTTGCCGCAGCAATGGGAACATTGCTGTGCCTTGCCGGACTCGTGGTTTCGTATTTCTATCCGGTCTCTTCCGGAGCCACAATTGTAGTTCTGGCTATATTGCTTTACGCTATCGTTGCGTTTGCGCGTCCGTGTATCCTAACTCTGAAGGATCGTTGCAGGAGGAAGAATGGCGGAACAAAGGAACACCAGACAGAAGGAAGCAGTACTGCAGAATCTGCGCACCTCTGACAGTTTCCGTTCTGCACAACAGATTTTTACCGACCTAACGCTTTCGGGCTCGAATGTGGGACTCACTACCGTCTATCGCAACTTGCAGCGACTTGCTGAAGCTGGCGAGGTAGACGTTATGAAGAATGACGAGGGCGAAGCTCTTTACCGCATTTGCGATACTGAAAGTCATCATCATCACATCGTGTGCCGAAACTGCGGCAAAACCATAGATGTTTCCGGCCCTGAGTTCGAAGAATGGGTAGCTAAAATAGCAGCTCAAACAGGGTTTAGCGAGGTCAATCATTCTGTCGACCTACTGGGAATATGTCAGGATTGCTCTAAACGTCACTAAACAGCTAACCTGAGCCTATGAGTGGTGTTCCTGGCTTTCTAGAGGGTTTTCCCTGGGTTTTCTTCTTCGCTTTCCTAGTAGTGGTTGTGGCCGGGCGCTCGCAGGCTACCTATTGGCTAGCGCGCGGATCAGTGGGAGCCATTCGCAAGGGCGCTTCCAAATCACACAGCCACCTCGCTCAAACCATCACCGCGAAGATGGACTCAGATGGTTTCGACAAGGCAGTACGCTTCATCAATAAATGGGGTCTACTAGCTATCCCCCTGTCGTTTTTGACCATCGGCTTCCAAACCATGATCCACCTGGCCGCTGGCTCCCTGGCAATGAATTGGACCCACTACACCCTGGCAGCAATTCCCGGCTACCTTGCTTGGGCGGGTATCTATTCGACCGTTGGGATGGCCGCCTTTTACGCTGCCTTCTCTGCGCTAGCAGGCAGTCCCTACGCGATCGTGGCTGTGCTCGCCGTAGCTGCAGTTATCGCCCTCGTTGTATACATGCGCAAAAAGCGCACCGCCTAAACTCGGTCTACGGCTCCCCCAAAACGGCGCTCCCGACCGGCAAAGGCCAGGCATTCATCCCACAGATCCTCGCGGCGGAATTCGGGCCAGGGCTTTGGAGAGAATGCCAGCTCAGCATAGGCGCATTGCCACAGCAGAAAGTTCGAGAGTCGACGCTCGCCGCCGGAGCGAATCAACAAGTCTACATCGGGAACATCCGGCAAATAGAGATTCTTTCCCACGGTTGCCTCGCTTATCGAGCCTGGCTTCAACTTGCCCTGTGCAACGCGGGAGGCAATCTTATTCATCGCATCGGCCAACTCAGCGCGGCCTCCATAATTGAGGCACATCACCAAGTCCATCTTGGTGTTATTCTTGGTGAGCTCCTCGGCCGCCTGCAGCTCAGTTATCACTGACTTCCACAGCTTTGGCTTGCGCCCTGCCCACCGCACCCGCACGCCCCATTCGTGCAGCCTATCGCGCCTTTTCCGTAAAATGTCGCGGGAGTATCCCATAAGGAAGCGCACCTCTGCCGGCGACCGTTTCCAGTTCTCTGTAGAGAAGGCATACACAGACAGGTACCGCACTCCCGCTTCTAGAGCCCCGGCAATCGTGTCCATAAGAGCCACTTCGCCTCGCTTATGGCCTTCTGTGCGTGGCAGCTTGCGAGCATTAGCCCACCTGCCGTTCCCATCCATAATGATTCCCACGTGCGTTGGGGCGACCAACGAGGACGGAACCCGCCTCTCGCCCTCGGCAGGACCTGCTACTTCATTCATATTCCTCGCTCCAATACTGCTAGAGATTTCAGACGCCGTTCCAGGTGCCACTGGGCGTACGCTGCCACCAGCCCCCCAATCTTAGACCGAGCAGGCGACTGAGACTTCAGTGCTTCCTGCCAGTTCCCCGTTAGCAAAGCAGCGGCTAACGCAACTTCTTCCGGCTCCAGGCTCACAGAAGCAGGAGGACGACAATTCCCGCAAACCACTCCCCCTGCGGTAGTAGAGAATGCCTCGCCAGGGCCGGGTGCCCCGCAGATAGCGCAATCCCAGCACGAAGGTGCCCACCCAGATAGGGCAAGACCGCGAAGAAGATAAGAATTCATGACCAGCTCTCGTGGCAACCGCCGATGCGCAAGAGCGTGAAGCGCACCACGCAACAGGTTGAAATGGGCTGGTGAAGAAGCCCCTTCCACAGTTAATTTTTCCGCCGCCTCAACCATGACAGTGGCAGCTGTATACAGCTCGTAGTCGGCAGCAATCTGCCGACCGTATTCGGCAATTGGCTCTACTTGCGTGAAGGTATCTAGGTTCCGCCCTCGGTATGCCTGAAAGTCAATCACCGAGAAAGGTTCTAAGCGCGCCCCAAGTTTAGATTTGGTTCTTCTAACGCCTTTGCCTACCGCGCGTATTTGCCCGTAGTTACGGCTAAGCACCGTGATAATGCGATCAGCCTCGCCCAACTTATGTGTGCGCAGGACAATGGCATAATCTCGGTAAGTCCTAACCAATTACCCCTCCGTGATTAAGATCACCCTATATGCAAAATTTGCGTCTCAGTTTGCATAAAAGAGCGTATTAGGCGAACAATGCTATCTGTGTCATAGCCATGATAAAGACACGTCGCGTCAACTGGCGACGCGACCCACCTATTCCTGGAAGGAAAGACCGCATGAGCGAGCAATCGTCGCCCGTCAGCCGGTCCGAACACCCCAACAAGGTAAAAACATTTTTTGGGCACCCGTTTGGGCTTACAACAATCTTCTTTACCGAGATGTGGGAACGCTTCAGCTACTATTCAATGCGTGCGATCCTGCTTTACTTCTTGGTCGACACCGTTGCTAACAATGGTTTGGGGCTTGAGCAGTCCCTTGGCGAATCACTAGTTCAGGTTTACTCAGCATCGATCTTCTTGATCGCTGTTCTGGGCGGCTGGGTGTCCGACCGCCTCTGGGGCCCGCGGCGGTCTACACTCTACGGCGCCATCATCATCGCGCTGGGCCACGCGTGTCTTTCTCTTCCCATGCAGACCTCTGCATACGTTGGCATCATTCTTGTAGCTATCGGCTCCGGCGTTCTAAAGCCGAACACCGCGACCATGGTCGGCCAACTCTACGACGAGACCGACCCCAAGCGCGACGCAGGCTATTCACTGTTCTACATGTCCGTCAACATCGGATCTTTCGTTGCGCCCTTCGCGGTTTCCGCAGTGCGTTCTTTTGGTGGCTACCACGCCGGATTCTCGCTTGCTGCAATCGGCATGGTGCTGGCACTAGTTTGCTTCGTAGTTGGGCGCAGGTATCTGCCAGCTGAAGCCGACACCGTGCCTACTCCAGTTCGCGACGAAGAAAAGAGCCGCATCACCATGATCTGCGCGGCCGGACTGGTCGCCGTTGTTGTTCTGTTCCTTATCGTTCACATGGTCACTGGAAACTCGTTCCTAGTAAACGTGATCGATACGCTGACCATAATTTCGTTGGTTGCACCGATCGTGTACTTCATTGTCATGTTCCGTTCCAAGCAGGTAACGGCAGATGAACGGTCTCGTCTCCGCGCCTTCATTCCGCTATTCATTGCCGCAATGATGTTCTTCATGATCTTTGAGCAGGCCTCCTCTTCCATGGCTTCGTTCCAGAAGAACAACACCGACCTGAATACCGGCCTCTTCAACATGTCGCCGGAGCTCTTTGCAGCTGTAAACCCGATCTTTATCGTGCTACTTACCCCCTTCTTTGCACGCTTCTGGGAAACACGAGGCCGCAACATTTCAACCGCAGTCAAGTTCACCGTCGGCCTCGCGCTGGCTGGCCTGTCTTTCATCTGGCTGGGCGCATTTGCCTTCCACTACCTGAATATGAAGGCTCCTTGGTGGGTAATCACCATCTGCTACATCATCCAGACTATTGGCGAGCTATGCCTCTCCCCCGTCGGACTGGCAGCAACCACCCTGTTGGCTCCCAAGGCATTCCGGTCGCAGGCACTATCGCTCTGGTTCTTAGCTTCCGCAGCCGGACAGTCAATTGGTGCCCAGGTGCTCAAGGCTACCGGCGAGTTGCCGGCACACCAGATGTTCCTGGTTGTCGGCGGCATCGCAGTCGTTCTTGCCGTGGTTCTTGCAGCCTTGTCCCCATGGATCTCAAGGCACATCCACGCCGGACAGAAACTAGCACCGGCTGAATAGCAATCAGCTACATGTTGTGGGGCCCTCGGGCCCCACAACTGTTTAACGCAGTGAACGGTTCACTGCCGAGATAATGGCCTTATAAGAAGCCCTGGTAATAGACGGATCAATGCCGACTCCCCACAGCACCTGCCCATCTACGTCAGCCTCGACAAATGCGGCTGCAACCGCGTCATGGCCAGAAGACATTGCGTGTTCGAAATAGTCGAGCACGTGAACTGCAATTCCCTCCTCGCCAAATCCACGGCAGAACGCATCAATGGGACCATTGCCACGAGAGGTAATACTGCAAGGAATTCCCTCGTCCGTATAGTCACAGGTGACCTCTACAACCTCGTCATTGCCGTCAGTAAACGTGATAGATGAAGCTGCCCGCAGCGCAAATCTACCCCACGGGCGCACGCTTTCATCCTTAGCCGCACCATACGGCAGATATTCATCGACAAAAATGTTCCACATTGCGTCGGGGTCAATCTCGCCGCCATAAGTGTCAGTATGCCGCTGAATAATCCGGGAAAATTCAATCTGGAGCCGGCGCGGCATGTCGATGTTGAACTTCGAAGCCATGACGTAGGCCACCCCGCCCTTGCCGGACTGCGAGTTGACCCGCACTACCGCCTCATAGGACCTACCCACGTCATGCGGATCGATGGGTAAATACGGGATTTGCCAGGGCACGTCCTCTTCAGAGCCGGCTTTAGCAAGCTGGTCCTTTCGCGCCGCAAAGCCCTTCTTAATCGCGTCTTGGTGCGAGCCCGAGAACGACGTGTAGACCAAGTCCCCCATGTAGGGAGCACGATCCGGCACCCGCATCCCTGTACAGTGCTCTACAGTTCGCCTTACCTCGTCGATATTCGACAGATCGAGCATTGGATCCACGCCCGAACTAAACAAATTCATAGCAAGGGTGACTAGATCAACGTTCCCCGTGCGCTCCCCCTGCCCAGCGAGGCATCCTTCAACGCGATCGGCTCCCGCCATAATTGCCAGCTCAGCGGCAGCAACAGCACTGCCGCGGTCATTATGAGTATGAACAGAGAGGGCGATGTGCTCCCGGTGAGCCAAATTCCGACTCATATACTCAACCCGGTCCGCAAACACGTTAGGGCTCGTACGTTCCACAGTAGCCGGAAGGTTTATTATCAATTCCCTATCCGCATCGGGGTGCCACACTCCCGTAACGGCATTACAAATTTCCAGGGCAAAATCGATCTCGGCATCCACGAAAATTTCAGGAGAATACTCAAAGCCGAAAATCGTCTCCTCGCTAAGTCGCTTCTCTGCCGTAGCGATTATCTGCTGGGCCCCAGTAACGGCCAAATCCACCGTAGCCTGTTTCGAATTCTTGAAAACTACCTCGCGAAACAATGGGGAGATGGCATTGTAGAGGTGCACAGTCGCCCTCGGCAGACCATCGATTGCATCAAAAGTGCGGTCAATCAGATCTGCCCTAGATTGAGTCAGAACAGAGACTGTCACGTCCTCTGGTACTGCACTGTCCTTTACCAAGGAACGTACAAAGTCAAAATCTGTCTGCGAAGCCGCAGGGAAACCGATCTCGATTTCTTTGAAGCCCATGTTCACAAGCAGCGAGAACATCTTTCGCTTTTGCTCCGGCGACATCGGTTCGATAAGTGCCTGGTTGCCATCGCGCAAATCCGTCGATAGCCACCTTGGAGCCTTAGTGATCGTCTTGGCCGGCCACGTCCTATCGGGCAGAGACAGTGGGTTAGTCTCACTGGCAGGACGGTATTTAGATACCGGCATGGCCGAAGGTTGTTGGGTAGAGCTTCTCCCGGTCGTTCGCATTAGTATTCACTTCCACATAGTCGTTTCGCCGGTACGGCTAACTCCACGACGAGGAACCGGCACATCAGGACTCGCCGCGGCAACTAAGCAGAAGGAACAACCTCATAAAGTAAAAACTAACACCACTTTATGTATTGGATTGCTAAAGTCCGCCTTTTGACACTAAAGGCCGAGCCTACCTAACATCTTCGGATCGGACTGCCAATCTTTAGCAGTGCGAACATGCAGATCAAGATAAACCCGCCGATTCAAATACTCTTCGATGTTCTGCCTAGCGTTCGACCCGATCCACTTCAGCCGTGAGCCTCCCTTGCCAATGATTATTGCCTTCTGGGAGTCTCGTTCTACGTACATGTTGACGTGGATGTCGAGCAGCGGCGGCTTCTTCTGCCCTTTTACCGGCTTGCGCTCAATTACCTCTTCCACCTGGACTGCTAGAGAGTGAGGCAGCTCCTCGCGCATCCCCTCTAGCGCAGCTTCGCGAATAAACTCCGCGATCATCGTGTTGTCAGATTCATCCGACTTGGCATCCAAGGGGTACAGCGGCATCGATTTTGGCAAATATTTCATGGCAACCGAGATCAGGTCGTCAACCTGCCTCCCCTTGGCTGCCGAGGTGGGCACGATCTCGGCCCAATCCCCCAACTTCGAGACAGCATCAATCTGAGGTAGCAGCCGCTCTGGACCCACCAGATCAGACTTGGTTACCACGGCTATTACCGGCACCTTCACCGATTTCAACTCGCGCGCGATAAAACGGTCACCCGGACCAATCTTCTGATCAGCCGGGATACAGAAGAATACCAAGTCGACCTGCGTTAGTGCCTCGCGCACCTGATCGTTGAGGCGCTTGCCCAGCAGGGTTCGAGGGCGGTGGTAACCGGGAGTATCCAGCAACACGAGCTGGCCTTCGTCGCTGGTGTGTACCCCACGCACGGTATGCCTGGTCGTTTCTGGACGCATCGAGGTAATGGCTATCTTCTTGCCTACGATCGCATTGGTAAGTGTGGACTTGCCAACGTTAGGACGCCCGACGATCGTCGCAAAACCGGCTACAAAGTCCTCTGGCGTCTGCGGTAGAGACATTCCCTCTACAGCGGAAGGGCCAGCCATTAGCTCTTCGTCAGATGGAAAATCAGTCACTTGTCCTCGTTTCTACACCGTGCGATCACAGTAGTAATGGTGCGGCGTCGCCCAGTTGCTTCACCAGCTGTCAAGTCTAGCCCCTGCGCGGGGGCACTGGCACCGGCCAGTGGCACTTTCCCTAGTGCCTTTGCCAACAATCCCGCCGCGGTGTCTACGTCTTCATCTTCAATTTCCAAGTCGAATAGCTCGCCTAAATCATCCAACGGGAAGTTTGCCGGAACCTCCCAAGTGTCGGGAGCAAGCTGGCGCGGTTCCGCCTTGGAATGGTCGTGCTCATCGGTAACGTCGCCCACAACCTCTTCAATTAGATCCTCGAGGGTGACGAGGCCGGAAATCCCTCCGTACTCGTCTACCAGCATCGCAATATGGTCGCCAGAGGCCTGCATTTGCCGTAACAGGTTATCGAGTAAAACCGTCTCGGGAACAAACAATATGGGGCGCATCATTGTGTGAACCGGCGCCTGTTTGGATTCACTATGCCGGTGAACCCTGCCCAAGAGATCCTTCAGTACCAGCACTCCCCGCACATCGTCGGTGTCTTCACCGGTAACTGGAAGACGCGAGAACCCAGACTTCACAAAAAGGCTCATTGCTTTGTAAGCCGGCGTGTCCTTATCTACCGTAATCATTTCGGTGCGAGGGACCATTATCTCGCGTACCAAGGTAGTTCCCAGCTCAAAGACAGATCGCAAAAGTTCGCGATCCTCGTCCTCGATCTCGAGGCTTTCTTCCTCGCCCATCTCGTCTACCATCTCGCGAAGATCGTCGGCCATTACCTGGCGCGCCTCTGCCTCAGTAAGGGCAGACTCGGGGCGAAGCCACAGGTAAGCCTTGGTCGCAGGGGCAAGCAGATAGGTCGCGGCCCACACCGGCTTCGCAGCCAGAAGGGCTACAGATTCCGGATTGCGACTGCCAACGGAATCACCGAACAACCCGGAGATGAGCCAGGCTGCTCCCGCCGAAATTAGCACTGCTACTAGAATCCGCACCCAGGTAGGCCACCACGGAAAATTAACAGCGAGCACAATAATGACGGTCGCCAAAGTAGAGAATATGATGCGCATTCCCCTGGTTGCAGTAAGCGACAACGCCTTGTGCTCGATAATCTTCCGCACGACCTCGGCGCCCTCGCGTCCGTCCTCTACAAGGTCCTCAACTCTTGCCCTAGACAGGCGTAAGAATGAAGTCTCTGCGGCCGAGAAGAATCCGGTAAGAACTAGGCAAACTAGGGCTAGTACGCCCAGCCAAATTACTTCCTTCAATCTTTCTCCGCTAGGAAAGTAAGCAGCAACTTCCGCTGCAGGCCAAACATGACCTTCTTTTCCTCTTCTTCAGCATGGTCATATCCAAGCAGATGCAAAATGCCGTGGACGGTCAGTAGGAGCATTTCCTCGGTAGTCGAGTGTCCGGCAGCGCTAGCCTGCTTTTCGGCAACTTGGGGGCACAGCACAATATCCCCCAAAATCCCTGCCTCAGTGGGATCTTCAGCGGTGCCGGGGCGCAGCTCATCCATTGGGAAGCTCATCACGTCCGTTGGCCCTTCCAGACCCAGCCACCGCACGTGCAATTCCTCCATGGGTTCAGGATCAATGAACATGATAGACAGTTCCGCACTGGAAGAGACATGCATCTTCTGCAACACGAACGCTGCTAGCGCAGCAAACTCTGCTTCGTCGACCTCGTAGGAGGTTTCGTTACATACCTCAGTACTCATGCTTCAGCCTCTCTTTAGCACTGTCTCGCCGATCGTAGGCGTCAATAATGGCCCTGACAGTGGCGTGGCGCACTACATCCGCACTGGAGAATTTACAAAACTCGATGCCGTCAATCCCGGCCAACACGTTCACCGCATCCACTAAACCTGACAGGTTGCCCTTGGGAAGATCGACCTGGGTCGGATCTCCTGTGATCACCATGGTCGAGTTAAACCCAAGCCTGGTCAAGAACATCTTCATCTGCATCTTGGTGGTATTTTGCGCCTCATCAAGGATGATGAAGGCATCGTTTAGAGTACGCCCGCGCATGTAAGCCAGCGGTGCCACCTCGATAGTGCCCGACTCACGCAGTTCAACCAAGGTTTCGGGCTCAAGCATATCCCCGAGCGCATCATAAACTGGGCGTAGATACGGATCCACCTTCTCGGTAAGCGAGCCAGGCAAGAATCCCAACGACTCTCCGGCCTCGACGGCAGGACGCGTAACAATAATGCGTCGTACTACCCCATCGAGCAGTTGCTGTACTGCTTTAGCCATTGCCAGGTAGGTTTTGCCAGTACCCGCCGGGCCGATCCCGAACACCACAGTCGACTCGTCCATTGCCCGCACGTACTTGGCCTGCGTCTCGCTTCGAGGACGAATTGCGTGGCCACGCGCAGAAAGAACAGCCGCGGAAACGGTAGCCTGCTTCTCTTGGGAAGCTTGCAACAGCGAAACCGCGTGCGCCACCTCATCGGGCCCCAAAGGAGAACCGGATTCGGCAAGCGAAATTAACTCCTCAAAAAGTGCGGTCACCGCCTGCACCACGCCGGCAGGCCCTTCCACGTGGATCGTGCGATCTTGCACCCGAATATCGACACTCGGCATGCCGTCTTCTATTGCTCTAAGTGCGCTATCGCCAGCGCCGAAAAGTGTTACCGGAGCTAGTCCCTCCGGGATGGTTATAGTGCTCAGGGTTCCTCCTTGCTCTGGAACTATCTTAACTGTTCCATGCCCCGCACGTACCGGCAATATAAGCCAGTGCTGCGGGCCCGGCACTTGAGGTGCGTAAAATTGTGCTCCCTAATTTGCAAGTGCGAGCGCCACTTTTTACAAGCAGCTCGGTTTCTGCCTGTCCTATGCCTCCCTCTGGGCCAACTATCAACCATATACGATCAGCTTCTTGGAGCGGCTGTTGCATCAAGGGCGTCTCGGCCTCTTCGTGTAGGAGCAGCACCAAGGTGTTATTTGCTACCGCTTCCTCTATCTGCTTGGCCAGTGCCTTAGTGCCCACAAGGGAAGCGACTTCGGGGATGTAAGAACGTCTAGATTGCTTGGTAGCTGCCGCTACCTTGGCTTGCCACTTGCGCACTCCTTTTTCAACCTTTGGCCCATTCCATCGCACAGTGGACCTATCGGCCTGCCACGGAATCACCGCGAAGACATCCAGCTCGGTGGCGGTCTCGATACTCATCTCGTCTCGCCCACCCTTGGCTAGAGCCTGCACCAGGGTGATTTGTTTACCCGGAAATGCCTCGTTCACAGTAGCCAAGACCTTGACCTGCACCTGATTCTTGCTGGCCTGAAGGACCTCGCCGCGAGCGCGCCGCCCCTTCCCATCTACCAGAAAGATTTCCTCGCCCGGGCGGATTCGCATCACGGAGGCGGCGTGATGACCTTCCTCGCCAGCCAAACCTACAGTGGCTCCCTCAACCAACTCATCGGTGTGCGGGAAAAGGAAAGATTGCAGGCTCATCGAGTGAACCTGTCACGCAACTTAGCAAACATGCCCGTGTCCTCGCCCTCGGCGATTATCTTTTCTTCACCGCGTAGCTGCGCGAGCTGCTTGAGCAATTCCCGCTGCTCTTCGTTCAAGTGCTTCGGCACTTCAACGTTTATATGTACGTGAAGATTTCCTCTAGTAGAACGCCGCAGGTGGGTGACGCCGAGTCCGCGCATGAGCACGTCTTCGCCCGGTTGCGTTCCCGGTTCGAGCGTCAGTTCTTTGTCGCCGTCAAGAGTGGTAAGCGTGAAGGTGGTCCCGAGCGCCGCAGCAGTCATTGGCACCCTCACCTCTGTGTGTAGCTCGTCGCCCTGCCGCTTGAACACCGGGTGAGGCTGCTCATGGATCTCGAAATAGAGGTCTCCCGCCGGACCGCCGCCAGGGCCGACCTCGCCGCGTCCTGCCATACGAATGCGAGTACCGTGCTCGACTCCGGCAGGAATATCCAACTTGATCGTCTTCTTAGTGCGGATCCGTCCTTCCCCGGCACATTCTGGGCACGGATCGGGAATGATCGTGCCATGCCCCTGGCAGGATGCACAGGGAGCCGAGGTGACCATCTGCCCCAAGAAGGAACGCACAGTACGCTGCACAGCCCCTCGTCCTCCACAGGTCTCGCATTTCCGAGGCGAAGTACCGGGCTTACAACAGGAACCATCGCAGTTCGAGCACACCTCAGCAGTATTGATCTCGACATCCTTAGTGGCGCCGAAAGTAACATCTGCCAGGCTGGCTTCGACAACGGTAAGGGAATCTTGTCCACGCCGCCCTCGGGGCACGGGGCCAGTCCCTGCGCTAGCGGCCCCACCACTACCGAAGAAGGTTTCAAAAATGTCTGAAAAACCGCCGAATGCGTCACCGAAATTGCCGGTGTCGCCTCCCATGTCGTACTTGCGCCGCCGGGACGGATCAGACAGGGTTTCATAGGCTACTGAAACCTCTTTGAAGTCCTCTTCATGACCAGGACCTGCAACGTCCGGGTGAAGCTTACGAGCAAGCTTGCGGTAGGCACGCTTGATTTGCTCTGGTGAGGCATCACGCGGCACTCCCAGTACTTCGTAGTAGTCCTTCAACCGTTATTCCTTTCAGTTGGATAGGAAATGTGTCAGGTACCGGGAAATCGCTCCTACAGAACGCATCGTTCCCGGGTAATCCATTCGAGTTGGACCAACTACCCCCACGTGGGCAGTCAGTCCGTCCTCGCTTCCGTATGTTCCGCTTACCACCGAGGCCTCAGAAAGACCATCATGGCGGTTCTCAGAGCCAATCGAGACAGCAACACTACCCTGCTCCATTTCAGCAAACAACCTGAGCAGAGCCACCTGTTCTTCGAGAGCGTCCAAAACAGGGCCAATAGTGTGTGCGAAATCGGTGCCAGCCCGAGCTAGGTTTGCCGTGCCCGCCATTACGATCCGATCTTCGGCAGTAGGTAAAGCCACCAACAGGGCATCTATGATAAGGGCAACCAGTCCAGCTACTTCGGGCGGAAGCGCAGATACTAGTTCCTTGCCCTCTTCTAATTCGGTTGAACCCTTGCCAGCAAAAGTCTGGTTGATCCAGGCTGCCGCGGCCGTCAACTGGGCGGGATTTACTTGCTCCGGTACCTCGAGCGGATGCTGTTCTACCCGGCCCACCTCGGTAATTACTACGAGCAAAACATATCGGCTTGCAATTGGCACAACCTCAAGGTGGCGAAGTTTGTCGCGGTGCATAGACGGATACTGCACGACCGCCACCTGCCTAGTTAGTTGTGCCAGGACCCGCACCGTTCGTTCCATGACGTCGTCAATATCGACTGCCCCAGCGAGCAACTTCTCAATGGCGGTGCGTTCCGGTTTTGAAAGCGGCTTCAAATGTGCGATCTGGTCGACGAAAGCCCGATACCCCTTGTCGGTCGGGACTCGCCCAGCAGAAGTGTGTGGTTGGTAGATGTAACCGGCTTCTTCCAGTGCCGCCATATCGTTGCGGATAGTAGCTGAAGAAACACCCAAATCGTAGCGTTCAACCAGAGCCTTCGATCCCACCGGTTCCCTGTTGTTTACGTAGTCGGAGACGATGGCGCTTAGAACCTGCAGCTGGCGAGAGCTACCCATATCCTCATCTCCTTTTAGCACCCGGGGGCCCCGACTGCTAATCTTACGCGGTCGAGGCCCCCAGCTACCACCTGGGCACATTTATTTCACTGCGGGCGAGAGCTAGGCACCTACCTGCTCTAAAGTGGCCACCATCGCCATTGCCGCCTCAGCAGCTTCATACCCCTTATCTTCGGCGGAACCTTCCAGTCCCGCCCGATCCAGCGCCTGCTGTTCGTTGTCGCAGGTAAGAACCCCAAACCCGATTGGAGTGCCAGTTAGCAGCGACGCCTGCGTTAGCCCGTTGGTAGCCGCCTCACAGACATAATCAAAGTGTGGGGTGCCACCCCGGATTACCACGCCGAGGGCGACTACCGCATCCGCCTTCTGTGCCGCAGTCTTGCATGCCAACGGCAACTCAAAAGAGCCGGGTACTCGTACTGTCATTGCCTGCGCACCGGCGTCTGCACACGCACGCTTGGCGCCCTCGATAAGACCATCCATTACTTGCTTATGCCACTGTGCCGCCACAATGGTAACTTTCAGGCCCTTCCCATCAACCTTCAGAGAGGGGATTCCACTTCCTGCCATTATTTTTGTCCTTCCATCGAAAAAGAATCCAGGTTTAGGGTGTGCCCCAACCTAACTTTGGTCCGCAAATACTCAATATTTTCTGGTCCTACCCCAACTACAAGAGGTACTACCTCTTTCACCTCTACTCGGGAGGTATCGAGCCTCACTTTGTCGGGATTATTGGTGAGTAGGCGAATTTGAGTAATTCCCAGATCTTCCAAGATCGCGGCGGCAGCGCCATATTCACGCATATCTACAGGCCAACCAAGCGATAGATTCGCCTGAGCCGTATCTTCGCCCTCATCTTGGAGGCGATATGCACGCACCTTCTCGGATAGTCCTATGCCGCGCCCTTCGTGGCCACGCAAATAGACAATCGCCCCACCCTCGTTAGCCACCTGCAGCATGGCTTCGTGCAGCTGCGGACCGCAGTCGCACCGTTTCGAGCCAAAAGCATCCCCAGTCAGACATTCTGAGTGCACCCGCACAAGCGGCAGATGCTCACTTTTCTTTACAGGCACCAGCGCTACATGTTCGGCACCGGTAGTAAGATCGCGATACGAGGTGATGGTGAATTCGCCAAAATCAGTGGGCAATTTCGCCTGCGCAATTCGCTCAACTCGAGGGGCAGCTTCCACGGGAGCCACCCCCGCTTCTCCGGCAGATTCACTTTGCCTTCTAAAAGTAACCAGATCGGCAATAGTGATTACCTTTAGTGAGTATTCCTCAGCCAGCTTGCGCGCCTGCGGCAGGCGCATCATAGTGCCGTCATCATTGACCAACTCGCAGATTCCGGCTACCGGCACCAAGCCTGCCAACCTAGTCAGGTCAACTGCAGCTTCAGTATGTCCACTACGCTCCAGGACTCCCCCATCTCGGGCTCTTAGCGGCACCACATGACCAGGCCTTATTAGTGCTCGCGGATCAGGCTCTTTGCGCGCCAACGCTCGCAGCGTCGTTGTCCGATCAGCCGCAGAAATGCCTGTGGTGACCCCGCTAGCGGCGTCACAGGTGATCGTGTAGGTAGTCCGCAAAGAATCTTCGTTTTGCTCGACCATAACCGGCAGCTCTAAAGCATCGGCTCGGTCATTAGTCATTGGCGCGCACAGGTATCCGGAGGAATGCCTGATCACCCACGCGGTTGTCGAGGGAGTAGCGGTCTCAGCAGCAAATATCGCATCGACCTCATTTTCGCGGTCCGCATCGTCCGCTACCAGGATCGGCTTGCCCTTACGTAGTTCTTCTAAAGCCTCTTCCAAGGCAACACGAAATTCAGTCATCGTATCCTCCCAGACGGGCAACATATTTTGCAATAACATCAGTTTCCAGGTTGACTGCGTCGCCCTCTTCAAGCAGTCCCATGTTGGTTTCACGCATAGTGGTTGGAATCAGCGCTACCCCGAAGGAGGCTTCGCCCGCCTCAGTCACGGTGAGCGATACCCCATTGATCGTGATTGATCCCTTTCGCGCGACATACCTTGCCAGCTCGGTCGGCAGAGAGAAGGTGAGCTCGTCCCATCGCTGCCCACGGCGCCTAGTAACTAATTTGCCTACTCCATCGACGTGTCCTTGAACCAGGTGGCCACCTAGGCGATCCTGAAGGCTGAGGGCGCGTTCTAGGTTCACAACTTGCCCTTTTTCTACTTCTGCGAGGTTGGATGCTCGCAGCGTCTCTGGCATGACGTCAGCAGTGAATCCGTCTTCAGCAAAATCGACCACTGTCAGGCACACGCCATTTACCGCCACAGACTCCCCGTAGCTCAAAGATGACGCGAACGGTGCGCTTATCTTGATGCGTTTGCCGCCCTCGTTGTCGGTAACGGCCAGTATTTTCCCTGTTGCTTCTACTAATCCTGTAAACATTTTCCTACTCCGTGAGGGCGAGGCACACTAGCCAGTCCGGTCCCAGCTGCGTGATCGTTGCCTTTGCGTCGATGGCGTCTGCCACCGTTGTTATGCCTAAATCTGCGAAGGAGGCTTTGCCCTCGCCTAGCAATTTAGGTGCTGTATAAACGTGCAGTTCATCCACCAGACCTTCTTTGAGGGCGGCGCTTACTAGCGTCGGTCCGCCTTCGAGCAGAATCCGGGTATTGCCCTGTTTGAACATGTCTTCAAAGAAGGTACGCAGGTCATGCGTGCGTACCTGAGTGAACTGGGCAGGCAGTGACAGATCTGTGTTGCCAATGACGAATTTCTTCGGTTGGTGTGGGTCCTTCACATTTGCTGGCCGCGCCGATAACTGGGGCGAATCTGTCAGGTACGTTCCGGTACCGACACAGATCGCATCAACCGTCGCACGAATCTGGTGGCCGTGCTCGCGAGCCTGCGGGCCGGTAATCCACTTCGAGGTGCCGTCGCTGGCAGCTACTTTGCCATCTAGGGTTTGGGCTACTTTCGCGATAACCCAGGCTCGGCCTCGTTTTTGAACTGTGCGCCAGGCAGCAGTGATCGCCTGTGCCCTAGCTACCAATCCTTGGTCTGCACCCGCCGCGAGCGCGGTGGCCACTTCTATGCCATGGCTTTGCAGGTAGGCAGCTCCTCCCGCAGCCACGGGGTTGGGATCTGCCTGGGCATATATGACTCGGCTGATCCCAGCTGCAAGTAGGGCGTGCGAGCATGGGCCGGTTTTCCCGGTGTGGTTGCATGGTTCTAGCGTCACTAGAGCGGTAGCGCCGCGCACGCACTTGCCTCTTTGGTGGGCGTCTTGGATAGCAGCTACTTCTGCGTGAGCGCTACCGCTGCCACGATGGAATCCTTCAGCGAGGATTTCCTTCTCGCTGTAGATTACGCAGCCGACGCGTGGATTGGGCCCGAATTGTGGCCCTTTTTCTGCCAGAGTGATTGCTCTGGCTAACGCGGTGTTTATCATTTTCCCCCTTTCTTGCATAGGGGGCGTACGCCCAAGCGCGACTTGCTTAGGCGTGTAACATTCTCCCTTCCGGACTTTTACCGTCGGTGCCGGAATTTCACCAGCTCAACCGCCTTAGCGGGTCGCGGACTATAACCGCCGGTTCAGACTTTCACTGACCCCGAATGCGTATATATCGATTGTGCCACATTAGAAGCGATTAATACTAACCGCGTTGGCAGGTGCGCTCTTTTCGGTTATTTCTAATAGGATTTAGGGCGTGTTCGACAGATATGGCAGCGACGTTTTAGCAAATGATCCTCACCGAAGGCCCACCTCTACCGAAGTTCCCGCCAAGGTGGGATTGGTTGTCGAGGACGTGGAGTCCGGGTGGGTTGGCGCCATCTTGCGTACCCAGAAAATTGGGGGCATGCACGTGGTGGAGCTAGAAGATGCGAAAGGGCGCGTGCGTTCCTTCCCGCTGGGGCCGGGTTATTGGATTGATGGCAAGCCTGTGACACTCGTGCCGGTAGCTAAGACGCGCCAGAGCGGCCTCCGCTCTTCTACGGGGCGCAAGCTTACTAATTCCGGCTCCTATGCGCTCGCCCCTGAGCCCGCCAAGGTTGCTAAGGCCTCCAGAATTTGGGTGGAGGGAAAGCATGACGCCGAGTTGGTAGAGCACATTTGGGGCGATGATTTGCGCCATGAAGGTGTAGTGGTTGAACTTCTTGAGGGCGTAGACAACTTGGAGTGCGTACTTTCCGCTTTTTCACCCTCCCCCTCCCGAAAGGCGGGCGTGTTAGTGGACCATTTGGTGGCAGGATCAAAGGAATCACGTATTGCCGCTAGTATTGGCAGGAAATATCCCGATTCGGTACTGGTATTGGGGCACCCATTTGTTGACATCTGGCAGGCGGTGAAGCCGGCCCGGTTGGGGTTGCGCGCCTGGCCGAATATTCCAAAGACAACAGATATCAAGAAGGGGACCCTCGCCGCCTTGGGTTGGCCGCATTCAACTCAGGCCGACATTGCTCAGGGCTGGAAGCGGATTTTGCGTACTGTGCGCACGTACAAGGACTTGGAGCCAGCTTTGTTGGGCAAGGTGGAAGCACTGATCGATTTTGTGACCTGCCCTTAGCTTCCCAACAGCGTGAGCGTCATTGAGTCGGCCATGAGTCGCCCTTGCAATGTTGCCACTACCCGTCCTTGTTTCAGGGCGTACTCGTCTACCCATCCCAGTTCGCGGCATCGCGAAAGTCCTGCGGCAGACACGTCTGCTTTGGGAAGTCCTTCCGAGATGCGTACGCCCAGCATTATTCGTTCTAGTTCTTTCGTGGTTGCATCTAGCCGCTCTTCTCCAAGTACCGTAGACCGCCCTTGCCGCAGCGCGTTTGCGTAAGCCAGCGGGTGTTTAACGTTCCAGAACCGACGATCTGCCAGGTGGGAGTGGGCGCCGGGGCCAAATCCCCACCAATCCCAGTTTCGCCAGTATGCCAGATTGTGTTTGCATGCGTTTTCTAGCTCGGTACTAACCTTGTGTTCTTCGCCCTCTTTCGGGCGGGCCCAGTTCGAGATTTCGTACCATCTAAAACCAGCGTCGGAAAGGCGGGCGTCGGCTAGGCGATATTTTTCTGCCTGCACATCTTGATCGACCGGCGCGATCTTACCGTGACGCAGGTCGTTCGCCATTTTTGTGCCGCCCTCTATGACGAGGGCGTAGCAACTCACGTGGTCTACGTCCATGCCTATTACCGCATCCAGGGAGGCATTCCAATCTTCAATGCTCTCGCCTGGGGCGCCGTAGATTAGGTCCAGGCTTACTGCAAAGTTAGCTTCCTTTGCCCACTGGACGACCTGAGGCACGCGCTCGGGACGGTGGGTGCGATCCAGGGTAGCTAATACTCTTGGGACGGCAGATTGCATGCCGAAACTCACCCTAGTAAAGCCGGCCTTCGCTAGTTGGAATAGATCATCGCGACTTACAGTTTCGGGGTTTGCCTCGGTTGTTACCTCTGCCTTCGAGGCGAGCGGGAAAGCCGAATCCAACTCACTGAGGATACTCGCCAATGCCGCAGCCGGAAGCATTGTAGGAGTGCCGCCTCCAAAGAATACAGTCTGCAGTTGCCTAGGCCCTAGATGCGCTTTCGCGCGCCCAATTTCGAGGGCGACGCTTTGGTCGAAAGTTGTCCGGTTCGCTCCCGGTCCGAAGTCGGCGACGTAAGTGTTGAAATCGCAGTAACCGCATCTTGCCCGGCAGAATGGGACGTGAACGTAGGCCGAAAATGGTCTAGTCACGGACCGCAACCAGATCGTGCACTGTGCGTCCCGCCTGCAGTCCCTTGTTTTCGAAGGTAGTCATGATGCGGCCATCATAGCGCGGAGCAAATCCTCCCCTGTTGCCCGCTGGATCGTCCAGATCGGGATTCTGCCCGGCATATTCGTTGCGCAGCACGGGGACGGATTCGATTACGTCTCGCATCCACCAGGCGTAGTCGTTCCAATCCGTAGCCAGACGCCAGCGCCCACCGGGCACCAACCAAGTGGCTACCTGAGTGGCGAACTCCGTCTGTACAAGCCGCCGCTTGTGGTGCCGGGATTTTCGCCACGGATCCGGGAAAAATGTCCACAGTTCCGACACCGAAGAAGGTGAAAGCAAAAGAGGACCAGCCTGGGCCACGTCAGCTTCCACAAACCGCACGTTGGTAAGCCCGTCCAGTTTATTTAGGGCCTTCGCAATTCCCGGTACCCAGACCTCAAAGGCAAGATAGTTGTTCTGCGGATTCTTTCTAGCTGCCGTCAGGATCTGATCCCCAGTGCCCGAACCAATCTCGACTACCAGCGGCGCCTTGCGCCCAAAGAGAGCCTCAAAATCAAGTGGTTCGTGGTCTTCAGCAACCGTTGTGTACCCCTCACCGCGGCGCACAGGCACAATGAAGTCACCGCTTTCTTCCCACGCCCGCGCGAGCGCCCCTTCCAAGGACCTGCCGCGCCTAGTGAAGGACTTCGTACGTGCCATGAACCTTCCAGGGTCCGGAGAATTCTTTGCGGGACTCACTTAGCCTCCGCATCAGAAGTTAGCGCAGCAATAAAGGCATCCTGCGGCACATCCACGCTGCCGATAGCCTTCATCCGCTTCTTACCTTCCTTCTGCTTCTCCAACAATTTTCGCTTTCTGGAAATGTCGCCGCCGTAGCACTTAGCCAGCATGTCTTTGCGCAGTGCCTTGATAGTTTCGCGAGCAATGACTCGCGCCCCAACCGCTGCCTGCACAGGAATTTCAAATTGCTGGCGAGGAATCAATTCCTTCAGCTTCTTCGTCATCTTCACGCCGTAGGCGTAAGCATTGTCGCGATGCACAATGGCACTAAACGCATCTACCCCATCGCCATTTAGCAAAATGTCTACCTTCACCAGGTCTGCTACCTGTTCGCCCTCGACGTCATAGTCCAGGGAGGCATAGCCCTTGGTACGGGACTTGAGTTGGTCGAAGAAGTCCAACACAATCTCGGCCAACGGCAGCGTGTAGTGAATCTCTACCCTCTCTGGAGATAGGTAGTCCATCCCCTTCATGACACCGCGGCGCCCCTGACAAAGCTCCATCACCGCTCCCACGAATTCCGAGGGCGTAAGGATAGTCGCATTTACCACGGGCTCGCGAACTTCTCGAAGTTTCCCATCCGGATACTCGGACGGGTTCGTGACCTGAACGTGAGTACCGTCCTCGGTAATGACGTTATAAACAACAGAAGGCGCTGTGGCAATAATCGATATGCCCGCTTCTCGTTCGATGCGCTCGCGGATGATCTCTAGGTGCAACAGCCCCAGGAAGCCGCAGCGGAAGCCAAAGCCTAGTGCTGCAGAAGTTTCCGGCTCGTACAATAAGGCAGCATCGTTTAGACGCAACTTGTCTAGCCCTTCTCGTAAGGCCGGAAAATCCGACCCGTCAATCGGGTAGATCCCCGAGAAAACCATGGGCTTGGGATCCTGGTAGCCGGATAGTGGCTCGCTCGCCCCAGCGTGGGCGTCGGTAACCGTGTCACCGACCCTGGATTGACGTACATCTTTCACGCCGGTGATCAGGTAGCCTACCTCACCCACACCTAATCCTTCACTGGGAATAGGATCGGGCGAAATAACACCTATCTCTAGCAGCTCATGAGTCGTAGAAGTAGACATCATCTTGACTATTTGCCGCGGTTTGAGCGACCCGTCTACGACGCGCACATAGGTAACTACGCCCCTGTAAATGTCATAGACGGAGTCAAAGATCAGGGCCCGGGCGGGAGCGTCCGCATTCCCCCTAGGAGCGGGGACATCAGAAACTATCTTGTCCAGCAATTCTGCGACGCCCTCGCCGGTCTTTGCTGACACCTTTAGTACCTCGGATGGGTCGCATCCGATCAGGCCAGCAATTTCTTCAGCCTGCTGTTCAGGCTGGGCGGCAGGAAGGTCAATCTTGTTCAGCACAGGAATGATCTGCAGATCGTGTTCCATTGCCATGTACAGATTTGCCAAGGTCTGTGCCTGGATCCCCTGGGCAGCGTCTACCAGCAAGACCGCTCCCTCGCAGGCTGCCAGTGACCGGGAAACTTCGTAGGAAAAGTCCACGTGTCCGGGCGTATCGATCATGTTGAGGGCGTAGGGATGGCCATCTACCTTCCAGGGCATGCGCACGGCCTGCGACTTGATAGTGATGCCTCGCTCGCGCTCAATATCCATGCGGTCCAGGTACTGATCACGCATTTCTCGCGTTTCAACTACGCCAGATAGCTGGAGCATCCGGTCGGCAAGAGTGGACTTACCGTGATCAATATGGGCAATAATGCAGAAGTTACGAATGAGCGAAGGGTCAGTCTTCGCCGGGGAAATCTGGGGGTCCAACTTTCCTTTTTGCGCGCTCACGCGGCCTCCTTAATATGCGTAGTCACTTCTAGTTTCCCACGTCCAAATGAACAATCCTAACTGGTCGTGTCATTTCTTGGGGGCCCCGCCCACCTGTTTCACACCGGGGAAGGACTTGAGGGCGCCCACCAGGGTGTCGCGCCAAAGCTTTGCTCCGTCCTCGTCCGGATGGATGTAGTCGCCGGCAAGCCAGTCAGTATGTGCCTTTATCGCCTCATCCCAACGGACAACTACCACTCTGTCTGGATGTGCTTTGCCGAAGGCAAGGATGTTTGCATTATTTTGATCGATCCACTGTTCGGACTGGTACTGCGGACCAAATCCGGTGACAAGCACTAGGCGGCGCTCCGGTCCAAGCTGTGCCAGCGCCGCGTTTAGGTTGTCCGTGGTGACGGTACCGTTCGTTGCGAGCGACAGCACTACCCACCTACCCAGGCTCTGTTCTGCCTTGTACTGGTCTATTAGCGCTACCCCATCGTCCCAGTGTCGCGACACTTCTGCGTCGACGAGGGCGCCGGGGAACGTTTCTTGTAGCGGTTGCAAAGATGCTAACGTCACCGAGTCTCCAATGACGGTGATATTGCCGCCTACCGGTTGGTTGTCGCCTAGATCTGGTGGGGCCGGCTTCGGCTTCGGAGTTGGCCTAGCTGCCACCTTCCCCTTCTCTACCGCGATCTGCGCCGAGCTCTTTGGCGGTTGGATCATGACGACGGTGCTTACTCCAATTAGTGTCGCTGCAGCCACACCCCACGCCACGTACCTAGAAAGGTCGCCGTAACGGGAGGAGCTGCGTAGGTATAGCCACCTGGAGAGGACAGCCATGATCCCTTCTTTACGCATGGGAGTCTCTACATACGTGTAGGAAACGGCCGCTACGAGGATCGACAGTCCGGCTACGACGAGGGCGAGAACCCAGATCTGCGTGGAGGGGAAGGCTTGACGCATGATTACGAGCACTGGCCAATGCCACAAGTAGAGGCTGTAGGAACGTTCTCCCAACCACCGCAGCGGTTTTACGTCCAGTACCTGAGCCAGCACTCTGGATGCTCGCGCTCCGGGAGCGGTCTCTTGCGCCAGGGACGCAATGGTGGCCCCTGAGCATAGACATACCGCAACGGTGAGGAATGGATAGGTGGCTTTAGATGAATCCGACACTAAAAAGAAGGATGCAATCATCCCGCCCAGGCCTACCCAGCCGAGAATCCCGCGGAGCCTGTACCCCCTTGGATTTGAAGGCATCGGCGAGAGCGGATTTGTTTGCAGGCAGGCCAGTGCAGAACCAATCATGAGCGAGAAGCCGTGCGTGTCCGAGCCCATGTAGGCCCGGGATATGTCCCCACCGCTCAGGACAATTGTGGCCATAAAAATCGCCGACGCGACTGCAAGCAGGATAGGCACCAGGAATCGCTTAGTTGGACGCATGTAGACAATTAGGGTGACTACAAGCGGCCAGATCACATAGAACTGCTGTTCTACAGCTAAGGACCACAGGTTTCGAAAAAGCGGCGGCGATCCCTGATTGAAATAGCTATTGCCTGCCCATATTTCTACCCAGTTGTAGGTGAAGGTGGCGGCCCCGAACAGTTGTCTGCGGATCCCTACCAGCAGATCTGTCGATACCAGAGCAGCAATGAGTGAGGTAGCGACGACGGTGGACGCCACCGCGGGAAAGAGTCTGCGGACTCGCCTCAACCAGAATGCGGGGATGTCAATCTTGCCGGAGCGCTCTTGTTCCTTCACCAGCAGACCGGTTATAAGGAATCCCGAGAGTGCAAAAAATACGTCAACGCCCAGAAACCCTCCGGGAGTACCCGCCTGGAAGAAGTGATAGGCAAGTACCGCACAACACGCGATTGCACGTACGCCATCGAGCCCACGGACCCGGAATCGTTGAGAGCTGGTTGGCGACTGCATAGGTAACATCATAGGGTTACTTTCGACGCCTTTCCTGCCTCTTTTTAGTTGTGGAGCTAAGTGTCACCCGCTCCACATCGCCCTCCCAGGTGAAAGCGCGCACATACCTTTGTTACGACCTACATTTCTGCTACAGTGGATAGCTGGATTGCCGCCTGGTCGGGTGGTGGTCCGGTCATACACCAACCACGGCCGCCCCACGGCCTCAGTCCGGTTATGACACACCCTCACCGACCGATGTAAGAACGTACAGAGAGCGAAATCCGTGGCAAATATCAAGTCTCAGATCAAGCGTAACCGCACCAACGAGCAGCGTCGTCTTCGCAACCGCGCCGTCAAGTCCGAACTAAAGACTTACGTGCGTCACACCCGCGAAGCCGTCGAGGCCGGAGACCGCGAAGAAGCAGAAAAGTTCCTGCAGATTGCCTCCCGCAAGCTGGATAAGGCAGTCTCCAAGGGCGTGATTCACAAGAATCAGGCTGCAAACCGCAAGTCGAAGCTGGCTCGTCGTGTGAACAAGATGTCAGCTTAAGCTGATTGTTCTTCGGGTGGGCGCAACCGATCGGTTGCGCCCACCTTTTACATGTAAGTGCTCCAGGTTGATTCAGGAATTTTTTCTCGGACAATGGAGGTATGAATCCCTTCGCACTTTATGACGACTTGATTGCCGCTATTCCGGAAGATGTGCTGGTTCGCCGTGCTCTTAGCGCTAACGCGGCTTGCGTAGAGTCCGAGGCAGGAGTTGGGGTTGCCGCTGGCCTGGGTAGCTTCGATGCGGCTCCCCTTCAAGGACGCCCTTTGCGAGAGGTGGCAGCCATGGCGAAGAGCTGGGATTTTGCCCGGGCAAGTCTCGGAGTGGCTGCGATGAATAGCTTTTACAATCGCTGCGCTAATCCAGGAGAATCCATTTTTACAGCGGCACGCCAGGAATTAGCCGGGAAGAAAGTCGTAATGGTAGGGCATTTCAGTACTGCCATAGCATCGCTGGAGAAGATATGTTCTTTAACCGTACTCGAGCGGAAACCCACCGGTGGCGATCTACCAGACTCTGCCTGCGAGTACGTACTACCTGACGCGGAAGTAGCACTGATTACCGCCATGGCACTTACTAATAAGACTTTGCCGCGTCTGCTCTCGTTGGCTAAGAGGGCGAAAACTTACGTAATCGGCCCTTCTCTACCTGCAGCAGTGCAAGCGTTTACTGGACGAGCTAACGTATTGGCTCCGTCCGCAGTTATAGATCCGCACTGGGTCATGCTCCAGGTCGAAGCAGGGGCATCAGTATCGAAGTTGAAGCCAGGACTAAGCCACTTTTCATTGGAGCTTGCAAAATGAGTATTCCCGTCCCGTTTACCTCGCTAGCGCAGGTACTGAAGAACTACAACAGTGCCACCCTAATCACTCTAAGAGAAGGTGGATTCGCCAAGGTCATGACGGTCGACCCAATCCTAAAAGGAGGAAAGATACTGGTTGCCAATCCGCGGCAGTCAATCAAGCAAAATGTTGCGGCGAACAACCACGTGACCCTTCTCTGGCAGCCTCTGCAACGCCACGGCTGGACGTTGATAGTGGACGGCTACGGCACCATAGTTGCAGATTTGCTTGAAATCCAGATGCATTCCGGAATGCTGCATAGGCCGCGCGCCCATGGCGATGGACCCGCGGCCACTGTCTACTAGAGCAATTCGGAGCGCAGCTGCTCCGGCGACTTATCCGATAGGTATGCTGCAGGCACGTCAAGGATTGTAATTGCGCCTGTCTTACCTTCTTTGTGCAACCGATAGACAGCCCGGGCGGAGGCAGCTAATACCGCCCCAGTGAACTCCGGGTTGGAGTCCAGATGCAGCTGGAAGGAATAAACCTGGTTGGTCCCCTGCGACGTCTGTCCCTGCCTAATCACTCGCCCACCATGAGGCATCCCAGAGTGATTCTTTTTGAGCTCATCGATGGAGATGAAGTGCACCGTCGTATCATAGTCAGCAAAGTAGTTAGGCATTGACACGATGTCACGCTCAATGCGCTCTTTATCAGCGCCCTCTTCAGCTACTACGTAGCATTCGCGCCGATGCATTTGGCGGGCGGTCAAAGTCTGGCCGTTCCCGTCGTGCGCAGCTTGCACAGCAGCGTCCAGCGGAATGGTGTATTGCACTCCTGCTACTACTCCAGCTACTCGCCGAATTGCATCTCCATGGCCTTGGGAAATTCCCGGCCCCCAAAATGTCCAGGTATTTCCAGTGGGAATAATTGCATCTCCTAGCACGCGGTTGAGCGAGAATAATCCTGGATCCCAGCCGGAGGAAATCATCCCAAGGTGACCGGTTTCTTTTGCGGCTTGGTCCACCGCGGCATAGTACTCAGGAATCTTCGCATGGGTATCGAAAGAATCTACCGTGCTAAAAAGTTTCGCGGCTGCAGGACCTGCGGCTTGCATATCCGTAGCAGAACCTCCGCAGTTTACGCAGATGTCTACCTTATCTTCCCAATCCGCCATCTGGTCCACTCTGACCACTGGGGTTCCGGAGGTTTTCACGGATGCCGGGTCTCGACGGGTAAAGACAACTACTGGTTCCATGTCAGTTGCTGCGCTAGCGGCTAATTCCACCGCCTTACCCAAATTGCCATACCCATTGATTGCGACACGGATCTTCTCAGCCATTACATTCCTCCTTAGTTTTTCTGTAAAAAGTAGACCAAGAGGTACTTCGGTGTTGGTTCGGGTCACATAATGGAATTGTTAGTGGCGCCCATGCGCAGCCCCGACCCGCAGAAGGGCTCGCTCAAAAGCAAATTCGGGGTCGCGGGAGGCACCTTTTATTTCTTCTTCTCCTGCCGCAACAGCCGCTATCGCCTCGGCTAGGCCTACCTGCGACCAACCGCGGGCCTCGCGGCGGGCCCTGTCAGCTTGCCAAGGTGCCATCCCAAGTTCGCGGGGGTTACGTGCTCCGGAAGATACCTTCGCGATATTACGCACCTTTAGTGCCAGTGCTCCCATCATCGCTACCGGGGCAGCACCTGTGGCAAATCCATGGCGGGCAAGTTCTATGGCTTTGCCGCTGTTTCCGGCTACTGCCGCATCGGCTATTGCGAATCCCGATGCTTCTACCCTGTTGCCGTAGAAGGTGTGCACATCCTGTTCAGTGATCTTGCCTTCCTTGTCCGAGAAGAGTTGGGCGAGGGCGGCGCACATTTCTTGCAAATCGGATCCTAAGGCGTCAACTAGCGCCTCAACAGCAGCCGGTTCAATGCTTCGGTGTGCTCTGCGTGCGTCGGCTTTCAATAGATCGGCCTTATCGCGGGCAGATTTTATTGGATCGCATTGCACCACGGGCATGCCTGCCTTGGAAATTGCCTCCAGCAGTTTCTTTCCCTTTTGCCCCTTTGCGTGGCGGGCAAGAATCCAAACGTCAGGTTCAGGAGCCTTCAGGTATTCCAGCAAGTCCTTCGCCAGCGACTCTGACAGCGTCTCTAAGTTGTGTATCCTGATTAGTCTGGCCTCGCCAAACAGGGAAGGGGCAGTGTGCACTCCTAACTGACCGGCCTGGTATGTGGCTGCTTCTACATCGATGATCCCTACGTTGGGGTCTGCTTTGTTCGCCAGATCGCGAACGCGTGCTTCTGCCCTGGAAGCAATGACTTCTTCGGGGCCGCGGATGAGCATCACCGGTGCTAACTGCAATTTATCCCATGTTGTTTTGGCCATGGGTTAACCATGCCATGAACCACCCCCATCTATTGCAGCGAAGTGGCGGTGTACCGCAAATAGAATGCAGAGCACGCTGAATGCGAGTGCCACCGCTCCCGCCGGTCCTCCTTGCCAGGGCAAGACAGCCCCAGGTAATGCGCTGAGTTTGTTGGCTACGGTAGCTATCCACCAGGCTGCTAGCTTTGCTAGAGCTAATATCGGCTGGGCCACTGGTCGAGGCAATAGTGCCCCAAGCAAACCTAGTAACGTCGCTGGAGCGATGGCCGGTGCGGCCAATAAATTGGCAATCGGGGCATATAAGGAGGTACCTGGCGATAGTAGGAGCAGCAACGGTCCAGAGAAACTTTGTGCAGCAATTGAGGTTGACACTGCTTTAGCGATGCCCTTCGGAAGTATGCTGCGTAGGGGCGCCTCAATTCGTTCAGACAATGTGAGGACGGCGAATGTGGCACTTACTGAAAGGGCAAAGCCAATATCGGCCGCATAAGTCGGGTGGGTTATTAGCAGCCCCATCGTTACTAGTGCCAGTGCACCCGTTGCGCTTCCGGGCCGGCCTAATGCCATCCCTGCGAGGGCAATCATTCCCATTGCGCTAGCTCTTGCCACCGTAGGCATAGGCCCCACTAAGATCACGAAGCCAACAAGTACTGTTGCAGCGCTCAGCAGCCGAAGTCGCCGCTTCAGAAAAGCTAGCAGACCCCAAAACGTGCTAATAACAATAGCCACGTGAGTACCCGAGACCACGGCTAGATGGGCTAGCGCGGCTCGTTTCATGTTGGCAGAGGAAGTTGGCGACAGATACCTGTTGTCGCCCAGTGCCATTGCACAAACTAAAGCCCCCGCTGCGGAATTGCCGAGCCTTGAGTGTAATTTTTGTCTGCGCGAATTCGCCCAGTGAGTCCATGGATCAGCACGGCGAATTATCTTGCTTCTGGAACAGGCCAGCATTATCCTTCCCAGTCCACTGTGCCGCTTCCACGTACACTTTGCTCTGATCGTCTGTCCGGGATGGGCATGGAGGCGCTTTTCAAAAATTAACGCGGGCATGGATATTGGCCGATCTAAGACGGATATTATCTGCGCCTTAGCAAAAGCGGTGCGCTCGTTTTGTTTTGTCTCGGTAACTATTTTTGCGACTACTTGCCCCGCAGTTTGTTGCCCCAGTGGCGAAGCACTCACTTGTGATGCCTTGAGCCAGGCAGGTCCCGCGAGCGCAACCATGGAAATGAGAAGCAGGATGACCATGCCGTTAATACGCCCGACGTTTGCCTGCAGGTGCCGGCCTCCCTTGTTCATCCAAGCGCCGCCGACGGCAAGTATGGATCCTGCAGCAAATAAGAGAAGTACCAGTCCGGAAACATATTGGCTCATTAGGATAAGCAGCCAACCACCTATAGCCGCTGGCAAAAGGCGCAAGTCGGTAGTTCTCATACGCATGCCTGTCCGGATACTTTCTGGACCAACGCCGGGCCTATCCCAGACACTTGCTGTAGGTCTTCAACTTTGGTGAAAGGCCCCTGGCTTTCCCGGTGATTTACAATTCTTCCGGCCAGGGCAGGGCCTACGCCGTTTAGTTCTTGAAGATCTTTCTCGGAAGCAGAATTTAAATTTATGCAATCGGATTCGGCAGTCTGCGTACCAGGGGATTTAGGCTGAGAGAGTGCCGGTACTACTATTTGTTCCCCGTCCGTGAGGGGGCGGGCAAGATTGATAGCAGCAAGGTCGGCTCCCTTGCTTACTCCGCCAACCTTCTTGATCGCATCGTCAACCCTTGCTCCCCGTTTTAGATGTACCAAACCAGGTGTGGCCACCTTGCCGACGACGTGCACGATTACTTCGTCACCAGCAGGCGCAGAGGCCGCTTCGCTCACCTGCTGTTTAGGCGAGGAATTAGCGGGTGTGTCTGGATTGTCCATGGCGCTACCAATGCCGCACACGATCGCCACCAGCGCGATTATTATGCCCAATACTAGTGCAGAGGTAGGCCCTGGGAGAAGCCGCAACCGGCTTTTAGGAGCTCGTTCCGGTTGCGGCTTCACCGCTTTGAAGGCAGCGTTAGCTAGAGTTTCCACCGGAATTTGTTTCATGCCTCGAAAATAGGCTTACTCGCCCCTAGTTAGCTCAGCAGAAACACACCGGTTGTGGACACCTAGCCTCGATCTGCCTGTGGATATTTAGAACTCATGTATTAACGCAGCTCGCAGCTCTCTTGTGTGTCCTGGCTGAAGTAGAGCAGTGTCCCCAACCGCCTCCCGATTGAAAGCGTCTGTCATAAAGTGGCACGGTTCCATGGCAAAAGATTCGCCGGGCCGGTACTGCAACGTATCTCCGGTGAATATGTGGATTATCCCCACACCATCCTTACCACCTTCAAGGAGGCCCTCTAACGTAGTGACAGAACCGTCTGGGTGAGTCAGCCTAGTTCGCACTACACCATCTGGGTCTGGAACCAAATTCGTATATGCCAAATCAATTCCGGCTAATCCTTCAAAGTCGATTCGGCGCTCTTCGCCTCGATCGCTGAAGGTATGCGGCTCCTGCAGAGGTATAAGCGCATCGTCCACGTTTACCTTCGTACGCGCGGGAATATCTACAGTGCATGGCCCGCTCCCCTGGTACGCCAGGTACGGGTGCCACCCCAATCCCACTTTTATGGCTCGATCAGAACAGTTTGTGCACCGCAGTTCCAGCTCGAGCCTTCCACCTTCCCGAATGGTGTACGTAGCCTGCAACTTGGTAGGCCACGGATACCCTGGTACTCCCTGATTTTCAGCCTCAATGGTGACAGAATCGGGAAGAAGACGGACGAGGCTGAAGGTGGCGGACGCATACAACCCATGCAGGCCTTCGCGCAGTCCAGACGGATCGACTCCCAGATCAAATTCCTCGTTCTCGAAAGTGAACCGAGCATCAGATATACGGTTCGACCACGGCGCCATCAAGGCTCCACGGTACCCATCCAAGGACTGCATCTCTGCCTCGGTACAGTAGCCATCAATTAGTTCGTGTTCTACTCCGTCGCGCTCAATAATCCACGAAGTAACAACGCCTCGGAAGGCAGAAACGCTAGCTCGCGCGTCCGCGCAAGAAATTACCCAATCATTCATAGAAACAAGATTACTGTCTTGATGAAGAAGAGATTAGAAAACTGTCCAAATTCGTTTTCCTGGAGCCAGTAGCCCGCATCTTCAGTACAGTGGAAGGTGGAAGCAACAAATACAGGAGGTATTAGTGTCGGATTTCACTCTCCCGTCGGGCCCGCGTCCCCCAGAGAATCAGCAACACCTGCCTGAGACCCCACAGCCTCGATATGGGCAATACGCTCCCAGCGAGCACAGCTCTAACGGCTTCCCCAATGCTCCCCAGGGCCCCCTCCATTATGATCAGCTCCAACCGGGCATTATCCCACTGCGCCCACTATCGGTAGGAGACATCTTGGGCGGAGTATTCAAGCTCGCCCGCATGAATCCAAAAACTGTTTTTGGGCTAACTTTCCTTGTAGAGATCGTCCTCTTGGCAATGCTCATGCCTGTGCTCATATCCGCTCGCATGGGCTGGATTCCCCACTTCGATTTTAATAACGACAATTCCCTGGCTATGGAAGGCACTCAGCTAATCTCCTATTTACCTATCTTTATTGGCCAGATCTTGCTGATACCGCTGATGGTCTTCGTGGTAATGAAGGCTGTTGAAGGACAAAAAGTATCTATAGGGCAAACTTGGAAAGCGGTAGGCAGAAAAATATGGCGCTACCTCGGCGCGTCTATAATCCTATGGTTAGTAATGATGCTCATCTTAGTTGTAATCACCGCAACTATTGGTGGGATATTTTACGCCAGTGGAGCGTTTGAGACCATCGGAAGCGGAGGACTCGCCATCTTGTTCCTGCTTATTTTAGGAATTGGTATCCTTCTTGCTATCTCAATTGTGGCCGTTCGCTTCTCCTTCTACGGCCAGGCCATAGTCATTGAAGGAGCCGGCGCATTTGCTTCTTTAAAGCGCTCTTGGCAATTGATGTCTGGATATTTTTTGCGCTGCCTGGGAATTACTTGGCTTGGACAATTCATAATTGGCATCATTGCAGCATCCATAACTACCCCAATATCTGCTGTCTCCGCCCTAATAGCCGTGGCGATCGGCTCTGGCAACGCAGCTTCGCAGATGACGATCATTCTGGTGTTGTCAGTAATTACTTCTCTACTTGCTTCAATAATTACGCTGCCCCTGCAGACTTCCTTGATGTCACTGCTATATGTAGACGTGCGCTTCCGCAAAGAAGGGCTGGACGTAGCTCTGATCCAATATCTGACTAGCTCCGGACGATAAATGTTCCTCTTGTACTTGCCAAGTATTGCGCCATCTCCAGATGACGCCCGTCAGGCGCTTGAGGACGAGCTAGCTAAACCGGGCTATTTCGATCTTGGTGCTCTCTTAAGATATTTCTGGGAACAACTCCTAAGCCAGCTCAATCTGGCAACCATCGAGCCACCCTCTCTGGGCTGGGTACTCCCCACAATTATTATCCTGATTGTTCTGATAATAGGGTTCTTCATTATTCGGCGACTACGCAAGAATCTATCAAAAGGCACCCGTCATGACTCTGCCGCCTTGGTAGATCCGTCGATACCTGCCGAAACATATTTGGCCCAAGCAAAGAATAACTATCCCGACGCTCCAGCCCTCTCAGTGCAAGCGGCCTTCCGGGCTATTGTCCAACGAGGCGTCGAGCGCGGGCTGATAGAGGCGGTACCAGGCCAAACAGCGGGCGAGGTGAGCCGGCAGCTAGAGGCACTATTTCCTAATAATTCACCGCAAATTGCGCACGTGAATGCCTCGTTTGACGAAGCCACATACGGGCATGCCTCACTTGTTACTGAAGTCGATGCGCGCGCAGCGATTAGCCTTTACGACGAGTTATCCGCCCTCTCTCCCAGTAGCACCGCCGGTGCCGCCTCAAGCATGCCTATTCCTGCAACAATGAGGCAGGGATCATGACCAAGATGAAGGCTGTTGGTGCGCATCCAAAGGCAATATTCCGATCGAGCGCCACGCTGTTGGTGGCATCTTTCATCCTGATCGCTTTGGGGCTTTATGTACTCTGGCCCTCCGAAAAACCTCTTCCGCTAGACCCAATGAACCCAAAGGCGGAAGGCAGTCAGGCTCTTGCCCGCGTTTTAGCTAGACAAGACGTAGACCTTACTATCGTCCGCACAAAGAAGGACTTGGAAAAACAACTCTCCAAGCAGGAAAACGTCACTGTCGTCATATCCGACAATAGGGTTGGGATCGGCGAGGGCGTACCTGAGTTACTAGTCAGCAAAAAAGTAAGGCGTTCTGTAGTACTTGCACCGACAGATGAGGTGCTCGGCCAGCTGAAGACTGACATGGCTGTGCTCTCAGAGGGCATGGCCGTAGCGGATCCGCCGTCGCACTGCAACAATCTGCTTGGAAAAGCCAGGACTGTATCCAAAGTCGGACTCATGTATACCCCTATGGGTGTTATGCCCCAGGGAAGTTTCCAATGTATGAGCCAGCCCGGCGGTGCTCAGGTTGTGCTCCTCCCCCGGACTAAAGACCATCCTGAAACACTGTTACTGGGGTCAGCTAGTTGGTTCGTAAATGGTTCCATTACAGAAGATGACAATGCCGCAGCTGCGTTGGCGGCCCTCAGCCCGACCCAAAACGTAGTGTGGTACTCCCCGTCGGAATCAAACACGGCAGCCACCGGAGGCATTGGTTTTACCACGCGAGACCTGCTACCTAACTGGGTACAGCCTATGATGATCCTTCTGGCATGGGTATTCCTCCTATTTGCCTTCTGGCGAGGGCGCCGCTTCGGCCGCCTAGCCACTGAACCACTTCCTGTGGTGGTAAAAGCTTCCGAAACTACCCAATCTTTGGGCAGAATGTATGCGCAAGCCTGTGAACCCGAGCCGATGATTGCAGCCTTGCAAGAACAGTTACGCCCCCGTCTGGCGAGAGCACTTTACTTGCCCAGCTCGGCAGGCCAGCAGGCACTTGTGAGTGCACTTGCAAGGCGAAGCGGGCGCAAAGAACAAGAATTGCTTTATCTACTCTATGGCTCCCCTACAACCGAATCTGAAATGGTTTCCATGGCGCGTGGACTCACCGCCCTCGAACAGGAGGTAATCCGTGAACGAAAATAACGCCCGCGAGGCAATGATCCGCGTGCGCTCCGAAGTTGGAAAGGCTGTCGTAGGCCAGGAAGGGGCAATAACCGGACTGCTCATCGGCTTACTCACCCGCGGCCATGTGCTTTTAGAGGGCGTGCCTGGTACGGGTAAGACGCTTCTTATCCGATCCCTCGCTAGGGCCTTGGACGTAGACTTTTCCCGCATCCAATTCACCCCTGACATGATGCCAGGCGATGTGACGGGCTCGCTGATCTATGACCAAGAGAAGAAAGACTTTACTTTCAGACCAGGTCCTGTATTCACAAATCTGCTGCTAGCCGACGAAATCAACCGTACTCCGGCAAAAACTCAGTCGGCCTTGCTAGAAGCAATGGCTGAACGGCAGGTTTCCGTAGCGGGGACCGCTCGCCGTCTTCCCAGCCCTTTTATTGTCGCGGCTACCCAAAACCCTATCGAATCTGAGGGCACCTACCCACTGCCCGAAGCCCAGTTAGATAGATTCTTGCTGAAGATCCAGATGCCTGCTCCAGAGCGGGATCAAGAGATCGAAATCGTGCGCAGGCACGCTGATGGCTTCAACCCGTCCGATATAAAGGGTGCCGGACTCGAGCCCGTCGCCAGTGCGGCCGATATTGAGGAGGGGATTCGCCAGGTCTCCCAGGTGCAAATAAGCTCCGAAGTGATTGCCTATATTGTAGATATCGCCAGGGCCACCAGGCAGGCCCCCTCGCTCTCGCTCGGGATGTCTCCTAGGGCGGCTACTGCCTTGCTCGCCGCTGCCCGCGCCTGGGCCTGGTTATCCGGCAGGGATTTTGTTACGCCCGACGATGTGAAGGCACTCGTGATGCCAACCATCGCACACCGTCTGGTCCTACGTGCTGAAGCTGAGCTCGAAGGTGTTTCCATCGAGGCAGTCCTAGCTGGCGCGCTCGATTCTATCTCGGTACCGCGATGAGCATATCTTGGCGGGTTCCATTCTTAGCAGTGCTTTGCCTGCTCCCCCTGTTCTTTTTTCCCAGGCTAGAGCTGGTATATATCTGGCTCGCGGTCGTTATAGGGCTGACCATCATAGATCTGGTGGCAGCACCTTCACCACGCAAACTGCAGATACGGCGCACTGAAAACGAACCACTTCGAGCATTCGAGGAGGGTAGCGTAGGGCTTTACCTGTCCCTTCCCGGATCTCGGAAGATGAAGGTAGAGGTGCGCGACGCGTGGCCACCCAGCGTACAAGCCAAGGCCAACCGCCACCGCCTCGTCCTAATTCCTGGTAAAGAGGCAGAGGTAACTACTCCCGTCTGTCCGAAGAAGCGTGGTGTAGCCCACCCGGATTATGTGACCGTACGTTCATGGGGTCCTATGCGCCTAGCCGCTAGGCAAGTTTCCTTTACTCTACCCGGAGAACTCCGTGTACTTCCGGAATTTCCCTCTCGGAAACACTTGCCGGCAAAACTCGCCAAATTGCAGGCTGTAGAAGGTCGTGCACGGTCGCGGCAGCGCGGCCAAGGCACGGAATTCGATTCCCTTCGCGAATGGGTAGATGGCGACGACGTTCGGTCAATTGACTGGCGAGCTTCAGCCAGACATAACGACACTGTAGTCCGTACCTGGCGCCCAGAGCGAGACAGGAAGGTAATGCTGGTCCTGGACACCTCGCGTCTGTCAGCCGGCCGTGTCGAGGACGTGGCCAGATTGGAATCCGAGATGGACGCTGCCTTGTTGCTAGGCGCGGTGGCAGGACGCGCAGACGACAACGTAAGCCTGTTGGCAGGAGACCAGCTAGTACGCGTTACGGTGCCGCATACTTCCCGCACTAGTGTGCTCTCAGACTTCTCAAACGCGATGATGCCGCTAGAGGCAAAGCTGGTTGAGGCGAATTGGACAAAGCTGGCCTCGGCGATCATTGCGCAGGCCCCGCAGCTCTCCTTGCTAGTGCTGCTTACTCCCCTAGAGCCCGTTGCAGCTGCAGAAACATTGCTGCCCACGCTAGTCCACCTAGCTAAGCGGTATCGGGTTGTTATTGCTTCGATAGCTGATCCCGAGGTCGAGCAGATGCGACGGCAAACTACCGATGCCGATTCGGTTTATAGCGCCGCTGCTGCAGCGAAGACACAAGTACAAAGGCAAAAGCTGATAAATGCGGTGGCGCAGATGGGCGTCCACGTCATAGATGCCCCGCCCGAAGAAGTTCCTACGAAGCTTGTTGACCACTATCTTGCTCTCAAATCGCGGGGGCTGCTCTAGCAGTACGGTTACTTGTGGACCCTCACTACGGTGTCAAGTTCACCAAAGTCAAACATCTCTTTTGCTTTTTCAGGCGGTAGCTGTACGCACCCATGCGAGCCTCCGAAGCCTACGCCCGGACCAAACTGATGCTGCCAGTATGCGCCGTGGATTGCGTATGAGTAATGCCAGTACAAAATCCATGGCACATTCGGGGCGCGGTATGCTAGCGAGCCGTCATCGTTGTAGCCGACCATGGTTTGTATAGGCCGCTTAATGTAAACCTTATAAGTTCCCTGCGGCGTTGGGTGCTGTGGACTGCCCGGAACCATCAGGTAGGGACCTATCACCTTGTCTGCGCCTTGGTAGGCGGCAATTGTGTAGTCAGTTAGGTTGATATCGAACCATTTTTCGCCCTTGCTGGCCTGATATGGAAGCTTCTCTGCTCCAGGAGCAATCACCTTGTCCTGCCACTTTGCCGGCGCCGAAACCATGTCAAATGAGCCCGAGAACGGCTTTGTAGTGGACAATGCTGCAGCTATCTGCTGCGATAGTGCGGGGACATTATTTGCTTTTGTTCCGTCGACCTTCTTCTTTACGACCTGGGTGACCTTTCCGTCCTCGGTAACGTTCCGGCATCCATCTTGAGGAACCTTAGCAGCTTCCTTTTCTTTGCTTCTGAGCCATTTTTGTACCTTTGCCGCATCGGCTGTGGCTCGTTTTGGAGCTTTCCCCAGTTTGGAGGGCGAAGTAACCCATCCAAGCTTGTCAGTCTCTGCCGCTTCGAAGGTTTTGTCGGCAGCGGCAACTTTGATTGCTACCTGCGCGAACTTCTTCGCTGACGCAAGATAGGTTTGTAAATCGCTAGCCGTGTTTAGAGGTTTCACTACCCCAGCGGAAAGATTTATCTTCTGCGAATTGCCCTCGCGAAGTACCTTTGTGAAGCCTTCGGATAGCTTTGTAGGCGCAATGCCGCGCCCTTCTTTGCCCTCCTGAATCGTGAGCGTTCCCGCGGCAACGACCAGTTCCGGTTCGACGGCCTCTTTGTAGTCTTTGGTAAGTCCCGCGGCGGCTTCGATCAAAGCGGGATAAGCATAATCCACAACTAGGTCCTCGGTGCTTCCGCTGACAGGTATTAGGAAGTAGTCCCAGAACGAGCGGTGCGCGAATACCTTTTTCGCGCTCTCCTCTGCGCTGACACTAGCCCCCAATTCCTTTCCAGTGAAAGAGCGAGATTTTACGCCTTGACCGGTAACCTCAAGGGAGGCATTTTGGGCATGTTTACGGATAAGGGCAGCTACCTCAGACTGATTTTTTCCCGCAATAGACACCCCGGAAATGCTCTGCCCAGGGAGCCCTTTGTCATGAAAATAAAACCAGTATGCTCCGCCTGCTGCCAGGGCTAATGCTAAGGCCAACAGCGGTAAAAAGATCTTCGCCCTCCGCGACATATTCACCCAACTCTTATTTCTTTATCTTCCTGCCAAGACTTAGTGATGTCTCCATCGTTACCGTGATTGTAGGCATATCTTCCCAGTCCAAACACATACACGAAGAAAAGCACCTCAGCAACGATACCAATGCCAATGCGGACGGCGGTGGGCAGTCCAGAGGGCGTAACGAACCCCTCTAGTGCGCCGCATACGGCTAGGACTAGTACCAACCCAATTGCAATTCCGGCAACTGTGCGTCCCGCATTAGCAAGGGCCTCGCCTCTAGTTCTATCTTTCGGACTTATCCACGACCAAAAAAGGTAGAGACCGGCCCCGCCCGCCACGAACACGCTAGTGAGCTCCAGTGTGCCATGCGGCAAAATCAATCCGAAGAACTGTGCTCCTGCCCCATGATTTATTAGTATTGCCGCAGAAACGCCCAAGTTAGCCACATTTTGATAGAGCAAAAAGATCACCGTGAGCCCCAGCATGCCCGTAGCAATACAGGTAGCGGTAACCCACGCATTATTGACCCACACGCTGAAGGCAAAATGACTGGCAGCATACTCGGAGTAATAATCTGCAAAGTCATGCTCTACTAGTTGTCGAATTCGTTCCGGCGTACCAATCAAACTCTCGAGAGACGGATCATGAATGATGCGCCACGCTATAAAAATGCACACTGCTAGGCTTGCCGCCATCGTTGACATCCACCACCAACGCAACTTGTAGAGTGCTGCTGGGAAAGTCGAGGTCAAAAAATGCGATGCCATCTTCAAGGACGGACGAGTCGCAGAGCCCATCCTGCGTCTGGTCCTAGCGAGCAGCATCGACAGTGAAGCCACTAGGGACGGATCAGGCTCAGTTGTGCGCAGCTGCGACAGATGCGTGCTAGTTCGCTGATAAAGCTCTATAGCCCTATCTGCTTCAGCAGCGGTGAGCTTCCTCTTTTTAGTAAGCTTTTCGAGTTCTCGCCACCGCGGTTCGTGTATATTTGCATACGCATCTATGTCCATGCCTTTAGCTTACCGAACCTGTATGCTCGAAGGCGTGGCGACTAACGAAACAGACGAACTCATTGCAGGCGAGGGCGTAGCCCTGCTGATTCCTCCGGCTGCACCCGTAATCCGGATCTGCTGTGGCATCTTGGACCTGGTTCTCTACGCCTCTCTGGCTATCCTCATGCTGTACTTCTTCATAAAGTACGGCCCCAGCTTGGACGAGGCCCTTGTCAAAGCAGCACTTATACTTCTTATGGCTTTTTCTATCCTGATTCTTCCTGCCACAGTCGAGTACCTGTCAAAAGGCAAGTCTTTGGGGAAGCTGATTGGCGGAATGAGGGTAGTTCGGATAGATTCGGGCCCAATCGTCTGGCGCCAGTGCTTTACCAGGGCGCTCATGGGGCTAATCGAAATCTGGACCATACAAGCTATCTCTGTCGTTTCAGTCCTAGTGGAAAAACGTTCTCGGCGAGTTGGTGACTTGGCAGCAGGCACTTACGTAATCCGCGAACGCATGCCACTGCGCATCCCCACTCCTCCGCAGATGCCCCCGCAACTTGAGGCATGGGCCAAAACTGTCGATCTTGGAGGCATCAGCCCTGGGCTCGCCATTGCCATGAGGCAATTCATAACCAGACGCGACCTATTTAGCTCCGCCGGCGGACGTTCCCTCGCTGAGCAGATTATGAGGCAGGTATACGTAGCGGTACTGCCACGGCCGCCACAGGCACCGCCAGAACAGATAATTGCCGCTCTTCTTGCTGAGCGCACCAACCGGGAATCTACCCGCCTACAAGCGGAAGAGCGTATGCGAACCCACCTGCTAGGAACTAAATAAACCCCTTACAGTTGGGACAACCTTTCGACAGATAATTAGTGGGGCCAGCGCTAGCTGGCCCCACTAATTATCTAGAGCCTATTTCTTCGGAAGTACGACGTTCACCAGCTTCGGTGCCTTGACGATGACACGCATGGGCTCGCGGCCACCTAGTGCCTCCTTCACCGCGTCCGTCGAAAGCGCTGCCTCCTGCAACTCTTCAGCAGAAATTGAGGGCGACACTGAAAGCCTCTCGCGCACCTTGCCTTGAATCTGCACAATACAGGTAACTTCGTCCTCTTCCAGCAAGGACTCATCAGTTACCACGGGGAAGGACACGCGGGCGATGGAGTCTTCGTGTCCCAAAATCTGCCACAATTCCTCGGCGATGTGCGGGGCGACAGGCGAGAGCATGAGCACTAGCGGCTCAACTGCCTTTCGCGGTACCTGCTTCAAACCGGTCAGGTGGTTATTCAGCACGATCATCTTGGCAATCGCCGTATTGATGCGCATATTGTCGTATTCGACAGTCACATCGGCAATCGTGCGAGCCAGAAGCTTTGCAGTCTTCCGATCAAGTTCTTCCTCGGTGACAGTTACCTCTCCGGTGTTTTCATCGAGGACGTTTCGCCACAGTCGCTGCAAGAATCGTTGGGAACCAACAACGGCGCGGGTCTCCCAGGGACGGGACATGTCAAGCGGCCCCATCGACATTTCGTATACGCGGAACGTGTCGGCACCGTATTCTTCACACATCTGGTCGGGAGTAACGATGTTTTTGAGGGACTTCCCCATTTTGCCGTATTCCTGGGTGACTGGCTCTCCTTGGTAGGTGAAGCCAGATTCCTCGTCGCCCTCGACCTCGTCTGCGGGCACATATTGACCGCGCCCGTCAGTGTACGCGTATGCCTGCACATAGCCCTGGTTGAAGAGCTTGTGGAAAGGCTCCGAACTAGACAGATAACCAAGGTCAAAGAGCACTTTGTGCCAAAAGCGAGCGTAAAGCAGGTGAAGCACGGCGTGTTCCACGCCGCCCACATACAGGTCAGTTCCGCCAGAGGCACCATCTGAGCGCGGACCCATCCAGTAGGCTTCGTTCATGGGATCCACGAACTGGCCGTCATTATTCGGGTCAGTGTAACGGATCTCGTACCAACAAGAACCCGCCCAGTTCGGCATCGTATTTGAGTCGCGATAGTAGGTTTGCTTACCTTCGCCCAGGTCAAGTTCTACACTCAACCAATCTCGTGCCCGTCCAAGCGGAGGTTCTGGCTCCGACTTAGAATCGTTGGGATCAAAGACTCGCGGGTTGAAATCATCCAGTTCCGGCAAGGTCACCGGAAGCATGTCCTCGGGGAGGGCATGAACGCGCCCATCCTTCGAATAGACCACCGGGAATGGTTCCCCCCAGTAGCGCTGCCTAGAGAAGAGCCAGTCACGCAACCTGTAGGTGGTGGCGGCATGACCATGGCCGGTCTGCTCCAGCCCCTGCACCATCGCCGCGATTGCCTCTTTTTTGTTCTTACCGTTCAGGTCAATAGAATCGTTGGCAGAATTCATGAGCACGCCGTCGCCGGTCCAGGCTGCTTCACTGGGGTCAAAACCTTCTTCCGGCGAAATGGTGGTGATGATATCCAGATCAAACTTCTTAGCGAATGCGAAGTCGCGCTCATCGTGTGCTGGCACCGCCATAATGGCGCCCGTTCCATAGCCCCAAAGCACGTAGTCGGCCACAAACACTGGAACCGGGACACCACTGACCGGGTTCGTAGCAAAGATACCGGTGAATACGCCAGTCTTTTCGGTTGCATCACCACGTTCTTCGTCACTCTTCGCAGCGGCCTGGAGCCGGTATGCCTTCACAGCCTCCTTCGGGGTCGCCGCACCGCCGGTCCACGCCTCCCTGGTACCCTCAGGCCACTGAGCTGGCACATGCAGGTCGTCATTTTGCGGATCCGAATCGCCCAGCAGAGGATGTTCAGGAGCAATAACCATGAAGGTTGCTCCAAACAGAGTGTCCGGCCTGGTCGTGTACACCTCTAGGGAAGAAACATCAGATCCGGCAGAATCAGCCAAATCGAACGTTACGTTCGCCCCATGCGATTCACCAATCCAGTTCTCTTGCATTGCCCGCACCTTGTCGGGCCAATCAATAGTTTCCAGGTCCTTGGTAAGCCGGTGGCCATATTCCGTAATCCGCATCATCCACTGGCGCAGCTTCGACTTGTAGACCGGGTAATTGCCACGTTCGGAGCGGCCCTCGGAAGTAACTTCCTCGTTTGCGAGCACAGTGCCAAGGCCAGGACACCAGTTGACCGGCGCATAGGACACGTAGGCGAGCCGGTAGCTATCTACGATATCGGCCTGTTCCTTCTTAGACAGTTCTGCCCACTCGCGACCATCTGGTGTCTGCCGAGTTCCGTCCTCGAACTGGGCAATCAGAGTCTCGATAGGCCGCGCACAGCCCTTGCCGCCTTCACGGTTTTGCGCATCCGGGTCGTACCAGGAACTAAAAATTTTCAAGAAGATCCACTGAGTCCACTTGACGTATTCGTTGTCAGTAGTGGCGAAAGAACGACGCTTGTCATGAGAGAGGCCGATCTGCCGCAGCTGCCTATTCATGTTTGCAATGTTCTGTTCGGTAGTTACCCGAGGATGCTGCCCGGTCTGAATCGCGTACTGCTCAGCAGGCAGGCCGAAAGCATCGTAGCCCATGGTGTACAGCACGTTCTTGCCGAGCATTCGCTGATACCTGGCAACCACGTCAGTCGCGATATAGCCAAGCGGGTGCCCCACGTGCAGCCCTTTCCCTGAAGGGTAAGGGAACATGTCTAGGAGGAAGAAAGGATCGGCCTCGGCCAGAGGGCCTGCAAGGTCTCCTACCGGGTTATCGGCAGCAAAGGTCTGTTCAGTTTCCCATTTGTCCTGCCATTTTCTTTCAATCTGGCCTGCCAGAGCGGCGGTATACCGGTGAGCAGTCTCTTCAGCCATGAATCTTGTCTCCTCCTTGCGGCGTTATCGCCTCAATCCTAGGTCATTTAGCCCCAACCATTGAAACTAGCTCACAATCCGACTTCCAAATTCATAAGATTGAAGCGGTATAACAAGGAGGATAAATGTCCGTTTTCACCCAAATCATCGATGGGCAAATTCCCGGCACTTTCGTCTATGCGGACGACGTGGCGGTTGCGTTTATGACTATCGAGCCGGTAAATGCCGGTCACACTTTAGTTGTTCCCCGCCAGGAAGTGGAGAGCTTCTGGGAGGCTGACGAAAAGCTTTTCAGCCACCTTGCCGTGGTTGCTAAGCGGATCGGCGCGGCCCAGCTAAAGGCTTTCGACTGCGAGCGCGCTGGTTTAGTCATTGCCGGTTTCGACGTTCCACACCTGCACCTGCACGTCATCCCGGTTCATGGTGAGGGCGAACTCAACCTTGCTAATGCAGCACAGGCTTCCCCTGCCGAACTGGACGAGGCGGCCACCAAACTCCGCCGCGCACTTGTGGATGCAGGTTTTGAGAAGCTCGTGCCAAAGGATCTTCACTCGCTCAAGTAATGGCACAAAAGATGGCGGCGGCCACCGGGTCGCCGATCGTCTTTTCTTTTCCATTTACCACCACTTGCATAACTCCGGCGTACGTCTTGTGTTCAGCTACAAAGACTTCCGCACCGGGTAACAGCTCCTGTGCAATTACTTCCTTCAGGATTAGCGGATCTTCGTCGGAGACGCGTTCTATGCGTGCCAGCGCTCCCTTGTCGACCGCGCTCAGGCGAACCCATTGGGCGTCCTCGACACTGCCGTCAGCTGCGGGAATCGGGTCACCGTGTGGATCGCGTCTAGGGTGGCCCAGGACCTTGTCAATGCGCCCTAAGAGGCGCTCCGTGACAGCGTGCTCCAAAATCTCGGCTTCCTCGTCTACTTCCTCCCAGGTGTAACCAAGAATGTCCACCAAGAAGGTCTCCAGTAGCCGGTGCTTGCGCACGAGCTGCACCGCCAGTTCGTACCCCTGTTTCGTTAACCCTATGCCGCGGTAACGTTCGTGTTCGACCAGTCCGGCGTCCACCAGACGACGAATATTTTCCGAGGCCGTAGAGGGCGCCACGGCCATTGCGGCAGCTAGAGAGTTGGTTCCTACATGGGCATCTTCAAATTCTGTTGCCGAGTAGATGTATTTCAAATAGTCCTCGGCCATCGCAGAAAGATCCATTTACAACACCAACGCAATCTGGTCCGCCATTGCCAAGACGACCACAACCGCGCCAACGAGATAGGTAAGCACAGTTGGAGCCCACGGGTAAGCGGACAGGAAAGAACCCACCGCCCCGTCTGGATTGCAAAGGCGCGCAGCCTTACCAATTAGCATCCACGCCATAGCAATGGCGACCACCCACACCACAAGGCAGTAGGGGCACAGTGCCCCAAAAACGACAATGGACTGGTAGAGGAAGAACGCCACAGCCCCCAATCCCACAATTCCACCAGCGGCACCCAAGAACCAAGCTACCTTCGGCAAGGCAACGTCCATGGCAAGTAGAAGTGCTACCGCGACTGCAAACGCAAAGATCGCAGTTCCGACTAGGGCGTTGGGCACCCCAAGCAAGTGCGCTGCCGGCGACATCAGGGACTTGCCACACCCCACCAGTGGGTTGATGTCGCAAGCCAAAGCTGCATCTGGATTCTTTAGATGCGAAAGCTCTGCCTTTACCAGGGCAATGGAGGCCGCCATCCCGACTACCGAAAGCAGCAGAAAACATTCCGCCCAAGTGCGGCCTACCCCGCTATGCTCGTTCAAAATCTCTCCAAACACTCTTCCAATCTGAAGCTAGTTTAACCGGGATTGACATCCCATTGCGCTACAGCTTCAGGGCAACGCGATGCATGTCACAGGGAGCCAATTTGATATCTGAACAGACGTAGCGCTACAGTAGTTCTCGGACGTTTTGAGAAACAAACGCCTGCGCCATTAGCTCAATTGGCAGAGCAGCTGACTCTTAATCAGCGGGTTGGGGGTTCGATTCCCTCATGGCGCACTCTCTCCCAGCCGCGGGCTGGGATATTTTTTTATCTAGACTGGATTTCGCCTGTGCCCTCTTCAAAAGACAAGATAGCCGCCCTCCTTTCTAAGAGTCCGCGCGAGGACGAACTTGCCCAGGAGGTATTGCGACTAGTCCGGTCCCTAGTAAACACTCCCCTACGCCTGACAGAGCTAGTTGGGCCGTGTTGCACAACTCCCGAACTAGTTGCGTGGCTAGGTATTTCTAGACAGGGAATACATAAAGCGGCAACGGAAAACCGGCTTGTAGCAGTGCAACTGGGACGCACCTGGTATTACCCGACTTGGCAGATGCGTCCAGATCGCGCCCTCGACAAAAACATAGGTAAAATCCACGCGCTACTGCGGCAAAAGATGGGTCCAGTGGAAGCGGCCTGCTGGTGGGCATCCGGCGAGACTCCTCCGAAGCAGGCTATATTCAGCGGCGATACTCACAAGTTGATGGCTCAGGCTCGCAAGGCTAGCAGCCACGGCGAGCCTGAAGTGATGCCTTAGAGGGCGAGTTCCTTCCGAAGCCGGCTAACGTGGCCTTTGGCGCGCACGTTATACATGGCAACTTTTACCAGTCCGTCCTTGCCCACCACGATGGTAGAACGGATCACTCCCTGAACCACCTTGCCGTAGTTCTTCTTCTCGCCGAAGGCTCCGTACGCCTTCATGACTTCCTTATCTTCATCAGATGCAAGCGGGAAAGACAAAGAATACTTTTGCGCAAACTTCTCTAGCGCTCCCATCTTGTCGGGACTAATTCCGACCACCGCGTACCCAGCGCCTTGCAGAGAGGCTAAGGAGTCACGAAAGTCGCAGGCTTCAGTGGTACAACCGGGGGTCGAAGCTCGCGGGTAAAAATATACGATTGCCCCGCTTTCGGTCTTCTTCAGTTCATCTGCCAGAACAAACTGGCCTCCTCCGCATAACGGGATAGAGAAGTCGGGGGCTTTCTGTCCTATTTCCAGTCGCATGCTGCTCCTTCCAACGCTGTTACAGAGTAAGAGTACTTCCCCACAGGGAGCTACCCAATTTCGAAAGTGGGGCAAGACGAGTGACATCTGCCAAGCCATCTGCCCCAAGCACATCTTTCGCCACATGTATGCGGGTCACCTGCCCGAAAGTTAGTATCGCCCCACCAACCTGATGGGTGTCCACTAGTCTGCATTCAAAAGCAGCTTTAGTGCCTGCCAGCATAGGTGCATCCACGTCCTGGGCAGGGATAACTTCTAGGCCCAATTCGGTTGCCTCCGAAACGTCGCGCCTAAATTCCCTCGAGCTAGCCGCAACCAGTTCTTTGTCGCCTACCCCGGCAAAATTCACAACGAAAGCACCGCGTTCACAGGCATTATGGTAGCTGTCCTTGGGCTTTCTAGAAGAGAATTGCACAATCAGCGGTTCCGTACTAGCAGCAGTAAATAACGCGTACGGCGCGACGTTGGCTTCTCCCTTGGAATTATAGGTAGAAATCCAGGCGATTGGCCTGGGTACCACCAGGGACATGGAAAGCCGATAAAAATCTTTGGGATCGGACATATCTGCCACAAACGTTGTTAGGTTCATCGAGCGCCTTTCTACTGCCTTTTAGTCTAGTTAGCGCTAGCGCAAAACAGAAAAGCACGAAGAAGGTATATAAAAAACTGGCCGCAGCGTTTGCTGCCGGCCAGCGATTCACATTTATAACCAGTTGTCAGTACTGGTGAGAACTATTTTGTGGTGCGCGCGGGGGGACTTGAACCCCCACGTCGTAAGACACTGGAACCTAAATCCAGCGCGTCTGCCAATTCCGCCACGCGCGCGAGACTCAATAACCATACCAGCGCCAGTGGCCTATCTCCAAAGCCAAAATAATGGTTATCGCCACATTCTTCAGGCGACCTGCTGTGCCACCCTGGAAGCCTTCATGATGGTCGCCTCAGCCACCACCTGCGAGCCGCGGTACACCACCAACGACTGTCCTGGTGCAACTGCTCGCACAGGCTTTAGTAGCTCCGCTACGAATCCTGCCTCAGTACGCACGATCGTCGCTTCTATCTGCCGCCCATGTGCTCGGAATTGGATTCGCGCGCCCTCTCCGTAAATATCGGACGCCATTGGAACCATGTCCGCGCACTCAATCCGATCAACCGACAAGAGTTCAGCAGCTCCCACCACTACCTGATTGGACTGTGGGCGCGTCTCCAGCACATATCGAGGGCGGCCATCCGGAGCGGGAACAGTAAGTCCTAGCCCTTTCCGCTGCCCGACCGTGTACCCAAAATATCCCTTGTGGCTGCCTAGCACGTTGCCATCGACGTCCACGATCTGGCCCTCTTTCTCGCCAAGTTTAGAAGCAAGAAAGTTTCGCGTGTTTCCGTCGGGGATGAAGCAGATGTCGTATGAGTCCGGCTTGTTAGCCATGATCAGTCCGCGCTCTTCCGCTTCGGCACGAACCAGTGCCTTAGACGGAACCTCTCCCAGCGGGAAAAGTACGTGCGAGAGCGCCTCCCTGCCCATTACCGCGAGCACGTAAGACTGGTCCTTCTCCTCGCAAATAGCCCGATGTAGTTCAGGGCCGTTTTCGCCCTGAACTAGTCGGGCATAATGGCCTGTACAGACAGCATCAAAGCCGAGGGCGATCCCCCTCTCTAGCAGCTCGCGAAACTTCACGAATTCGTTGCATCGCACGCACGGGTTCGGAGTTCGGCCGGCCTGATACTCCGCGACAAAGTCGGAAACTACTGTATCCTCGAAATCTTCTGCCAAATCCCAAATGTAAAAAGGAATGCCCAACTTGGCGGCAGCCCTGCGGGCATCATCCGCATCTTCGATAGTGCAACAGCCACGCGAACCACACCGAGTAGCCTGACTGGAACCGGAGAGCGCCATGTGTACCGCAGTTACTTCGTGCCCGGCCTCTACGGCGCGCGCACATGCAACCGCCGAATCGACTCCGCCCGATAGTGCAGCGAGTACCTTCATTTACGCCCTTCCAGTCTGCGCGCTATCTGCACCGCCTGCGGTAGGCAAGCACAAAACGCTTCTATGTCCTCTTCAGTGGTATGCCAGCCCATTGACACCCTCAGAGAGGACGCCGCTTGAGCTTCGGTTCTGCCCATGGCTAGGAGCACCGACGATGGCCTGGCTACCCCAGCTTTGCATGCAGAACCAGCGCTGACGCATATTTTGCTCTGGTCAAACCCGAAGAGCAAGCCCTCTGAGGTGCATCCCTCACATGTGAAGTTGATTATTTCGGAAACGCCCTCTGCAGTAACCTCTACGCCATCAATTTGGGCAGCTGCTTGCAGAATCTGTTCACGAAACTTCCTGGCTCGCAGTTCTTCTTCGTGCTGGCACGCCAACGTGGTAGTAATGGCTTCGGCAAAGCCAACCGCCCCCAGCACATTTTGCGTGCCGGAGCGAAGGTCGCGTTCCTGCCCCCCGCCTTTGCGATCTGTGCGCAAGGACTGGCCTTTGCGTAAGAGTAGCGCCCCGATACCCGCGGGGCCCCCTAGCTTATGAGAAGCCACCGAAAGAGCGGTAAGACCGGATTTTGCAAAATCAAAATCGATTCTGCCTACTGCTTGGATAGCGTCAGTATGCACGAGGGCGGGGCGCGGCAACGAATTGGCGATTTCAACCAGTTTCGCGATTGGCTGGATTGCCCCGTTTTCGTTGTTTACAGCCATCACCGAAATCAGTGAGGGGCGTTCCCTCTCAATTACCTCTCGGCTCGCTTCGAGGTCTAGCACTCCGTCGGACCCCACAGGCAGGTGAAGTAAGCCAATTCCTTCGCGCTGTGCTATGTCGGCAGCGTTCTTTGCCACCGCCTCGTGCTCGACCGCGCTAATTGCCAAGGGACCAGAGCCGACCAGGCCGCGGACCGCGAGCGCGTCAGCTTCCGTTCCTCCACCTGTGAAGATGACTTCTGCGGGGGCTGCGCCCAGTGCTCGGGCTACCCGTTCGCGGGCAGCCTCGAGCATTTCTTTAGCGGAGCGGCCGGCAATATGGAGCGCGTTGGGGTTGGCCACCATGGGACCGCTCAGTACCTTCATCATTGCTTCCCGTACCGATGGGCGCATCGGAGCGGTGGCTGCATAGTCCAGGTAGACCGGACTCATTTGCGAAGGTCCTCCAATGCCTGAGGGATCACCTGGTTGATGTCCCCTACGACGCCAAAATCGCACAGTTCAAAGATGGGGGCGTCAGGGTCGTCACAAACGGCGACAACCATGCCGGCTCCTTGAATGCCGCAGGTGTGATGGACAGCGCCGGAGACGCCTAGGCCTATGTATAGGGATGGTGCCACGGTCTCGCCTGTCTGTCCGATCTGGATAGCACGATCTACCCATCCTTCGTCGGCTGCCACGCGGGTTGCTCCAACTGCGCCGCCAAGGGTACTTGCCATCTGGTTGACGAGCGAGAAATCCCCATTTGTGCCGCGACCGCCACATACGACTACTGCTGCTTCTGTCAAAGACGGCCCGTCGCCCTCGCGAGCTTCGGAGCTGACCACGCGAACTGCCGAGGAAGAATCTCGAAATTCTACTGTCAGGTCGATTCGTTCAACGTCTGCAGGAGAATCCACCTGTACCGCCTCGAAAGCGGAAGGGCGAACCGCGATCACGGGAGTACCACGGCGCACCGCGAAAATGGTTTCCCAGGAACCCGCCAGCACCGATTTGCCCGCAACTAACTTACCGTCGCGCACACTGAGTCGGGTGACGTCTACAGATGCTCCCGCATCCATCAAAGTGGCCATGTGAGAAGCAACTTCACGACCTCGGTAGTTCGACACCGTAAACAAAGCTGCGGCCTCCGGAAGATGCTTGATGCATGCTGCAGCGGCGTCAGCTACCACTCCAGCTACGCGCGGGCTGCGCCCCTGCAGGTCAGGAACAAATACACTATCCGCGCCGAATGCGGCAAGACGGTCCATTTGCGGGGTGGGATTTAGCGCTACCGCATACACCTTGCCAGAAGTCAGCTTCCGGGCTGCGCTGAGCAGCTGTTCAGAAGGAGGGGTCAAGGTGTAGCCATGAGTGGCATCCCCGACGTGGTCGACCACGACGATTACAGGGTCAGTAAACTGCTTCATTATTTTTCCTCCCCAGAAAAGCCGGCGTTAATCAAAAACTGCGCGAGCTGGTGGCCGCCCTCACCGGCGTCGGCAACTACCTTCCCGGCAGTCTTGGCGGGAGCCTGGCGGGCGCGTAGCACATTGGTACCGGCGCCCTCAATACCGGTACGGTCATCGCCTTGCAAGCCCAGGTCGGAAACCTGCCACACCGTTACCGGCTTCTTTCGCGCCGCAGCCATATCCGCAAAATTCGGGAATCGCGGCTCATTTACCTGGTCAGTCACAGAAACGACTGCCGGAAGATCAGCTTCGAGTTCGTCGACAAAGCCGTCTGCCACCTTGCGAATTCGCACGGTCTTCTCTGTTACTTGCAGTTCCTGGGCAAGCGTCAAAGATGGCAGCCCCAACTGAGTTGCCAGCGATCCCGGCAGCATCGAAGTCATACCGTCCAAAGATGCCATACCCGTAATGATCAGGTCGACCTTGCCGTCTTGACCTATCTTCTGAATTGCCTTAGCTAGCACCTCAGCAGTTGCCAGCGCATCCGAACCCGCCAATTCATCATCCGTAATTCGAACACCCGAATCAGCCCCCAGCTGCAAGGCCCGGCTAATTGCATCCTCAGCGTCTTCGGGGCCCATGGTGAGAGCTACGACTTCCCCACCAAATTCTTCAACAGTAGACACTGCTGCTTCGACAGCATTTTCGTCTAATTCGTTCAGCACGTCGTCTTCGCCACGGACGAGGACGCCATCTTCCAACCTGCGATCTGATTCCACATCAGGCACGTGTTTTACGCATACGACAATCTTCATGACTCCAGCGTGCCACAAACATGCCTGCAATGACGATATGACTTAAGTTATCCGCCAATAACGAAAATGTAAATAAGTGCCAATCCGCGCAATTTCGTGCCTTTCTACGCGAAGCGGCGAAAAGGCGAAACGCTTCCAGAGTTGTTCCAGACCATCTATGAGAATATGCAGTAGTGAGTAACGATCGGACTTTTGCCCCCACTTCAGAACTGGCCCTTCCCATCATGGGGGCCATGCCCGCCCTCGGCGTAACCCTGGTTGGCGGTGGGGTCGACATAGCTGTCGTTGCTCCCCGCGCGACTGACATCGAATTTTGCATCTTCTCTTCCTACGAACCCGACGCAGCAGAACGGCGAATTCGCCTTCGCGGCCCCGTAGAAGGCATCTTTAGCGGGCATGTTTCCGACATCGGCCCGGGCACAGCCTACGGTTTCAGGGCTTGGGGCCCGTGGGAACCCGAAAACGCAATGGTCTACAACCCCAACAAACTGCTGCTCGACCCGTACGCTCGCGCTATCACCGGCAAAGTAGAACTTTGCCCGGCAATTCACGCCCACCAGACCGATGATGAGCTTTACCCGCTCCAGCCGATGCGGCCAAACCCAACAGATTCGGCTCCTTACACGGTGCGCGGGGTCATTACCGGACCATCATTCGAGGTCGCTCGACGTCCACATACCAGCTGGCGAGACACGGTCATCTACGAATCCCATGTGCGGGGCCTCACCGAGAATCTCGAGGGCGTGCCCGCGCACCTACGTGGCACCTACGCTGGGGTGGCGCATCCGGCCACCATCAGCTACCTGAAAAAACTGGGCATTACTGCCCTGGAACTCTTGCCAATTAATGCGAAGTTTGACGAGCCCTTCCTAGCCGAGCGCGGCCTGACCAACTACTGGGGCTATTCGCCGCTGTCCTACTTCGCCCCCGAACCCTCACTGGCAACGAAGCAGTCGCAGCACTCCGGTCCAGGCGCCGTAGTTGACGAGGTACGTGGCATGGTGTCGATCCTTCACGAGGCCGGCATCGAAGTAATCTTGGACGTCGTATACAACCACACCGGCGAGGGCGGACCGGGCGGGCAGTCCCTGTCGTGGCGCGGCCTAGATGAAGCTGAATATTACCTATATGACCCGGAGGGCAAATTTGCTGACGTTACCGGCTGCGGCAATTCGCTCGATGCCGGCTCCACCCGCGTTCAGCAGATGATCCTGGATTCATTGCGGTACTGGGTGAGTGACATGGGAGTGGACGGATTCCGCTTCGATCTAGCTACTACTATCGGCCGCTTTGGCACGCAGTTCACGCCCGACCATCCGATCCTCTCTGCAATCGCTACTGACCCGATTCTTTGCCAGGTGAAGATGATCGCCGAGCCGTGGGACGTAGGCGAAAATGGCTGGCAGACTGGCAATTTCAAGAGGCCGTTCTCTACCTGGAACGACAGTTTCCGCGACAGTTTGCGCACTTTCTGGATTAGCGACGCCAAGGCGCAGGCTGAACGCTCCTCCCGAGGCAGTTCTCCCCGGGATCTAGCCACCCGCCTTTCAGGTTCCCCCGACCTTTACTACCGTGCCGACCCTGCGCAGAATGTAGGCACCAGAGCCTCGGTGAATTTTATCTGCGCTCACGACGGTTTCACCCTGGCCGATCTTGTTTCGTTCAACGACAAGCACAACGAGGCGAACCTAGAAAATAATCGGGACGGCTCTGACCACAATCTCTCTTGGAACCACGGGCTCGAGGCGCCCATTTCGCTCCCTTGGGGAGACATCCGCGAAAGTTCGAATGGCGGTTCTCAGGTCATCTCTTTGATGGAGGATCGCCTGAAAACGATTCGAAATTTGCTCGGCACGCTGTTCGTCTCTGCGGGTACCCCCATGCTGGTTGCCGGAGACGAATTTGGGCGCACTCAACAGGGCAATAACAACGCCTACTGCCAAGACAACGAAATATCGTGGCTGAACTGGAATCTTGCACCCTGGCAGCGGGAATTGCAAGAAACCGTAACCCACCTTATTTCCTTAAGAAAAAGGTATCCGGCAATGCGCCCGGACTATTTCTTGACAGGCACCCAGTACGGCGACGATTCCATCCCGGACCAAAGCTGGTTTGACCGAAGCGGAAAGCCTATGAGCGAACGCGCCTGGCACGATCCGGCCGGACGGGCCTTCCAGATGCTCCGATCTGGCCTACCGTCCACGTCCAACGACGTTCTTGTTTGTTTCAATGGCCTAGACGAGGCCATCCCGTTTTCTCTGGCGGATGGACGAGGCACATTCTGGAGGAAGGTGTGGGACTCTGCCCTATCGAAGCCCCACCCGTTAGTCGCCCTCGATAACGAAGTTCCAGAGGTCGAAGAACCGGGTACAAAAGTCGACCTCCCGGCCCTTTCGATGCAGATTTACATTTCGCGCTAAAGTGGAGCCATGACAAACGCAGAAGACCTACTGGAAACCTCTACCAATGAGGCTTCACTTGCCCGCTCTATTGAGCGATCGGCGCAAATTGACAAAGCAATTGATGAAGACCCTTCTCGTTTCCGCGTACTGACGGGCGACCGACCCACCGGCCACCTTCACCTAGGCCATTACTTTGGTACCTTGCAGAACCGCGTGAAGTTGCAAAATCGCGGCGTCGAAACTTGGGTACTCATCGCTGACTACCAAGTCATAACCGACCGAGACGGTGTGGGACCACTCAAAGAGCGAGTACTAAGTCTTCTGACTGACTATCTAGCAGCAGGCATAGACCCTGCTAAGTCTGTTATTTTTACTCACTCCCAGGTACCGGCACTAAATCAGCTACTGCTACCTTTCCTCTCGCTGGTCACCGAATCGGAGTTGCACCGCAACCCGACAGTGAAGGCCGAATTGGAGGCCACTGAGGGGCGAGCAATGTCCGGACTCATGCTTACCTACCCGGTTCACCAGGCGGCAGACATCCTGTTCTGTAAGGCGAACGTGGTTCCCGTAGGCAAGGACCAGCTCCCCCACTTAGAACAGACCCGCCAGATCGCTAACCGCTTCGATAAGCGCTACGGGCGGGCAGATAAGGAACATGCTGTTTTCCCGCGCCCCGATGCACTGCTATCGAACGTTCCGCTCCTGCTTGGCCTTGATGGAACCAAGATGTCTAAGTCCCGCGGCAACACCATCGAACTGCGCATGAGCGCCGACGAGACTGCCAAGCGCATTAAGAAGGCTAAGACCGACGCCGATCGCCACATTACGTACGATCCGCAGAACCGTCCCGAGGTCGCAAACCTGCTGACGCTAGCCTCACTCGCAAGCGACCAGAGCCCCGAAGAGCTGGCCGACCAGATTGGTGACGGCGGTGGCGGCACTCTAAAGAAGGTCGTCACGGAATCGCTGAATGAATTCTTGGCTCCGATGCGTGCCCGTCGCGCGGAGTTGGAACAGGATCCTGACTATCTGCTTTCCGTACTACACAAGGGCAACGAACGCGCCAATGAAGTAGCAAACGCTACGCTGGCTGAAGTCAAGGCTGCAATGCAGATGGATTACTAAAGACAATTTTTTTGGGGGTCGATAAACTCGGCCCCCAAAATTTTTTGTCTCCCCTTGAAGGCGCTAAAAACCACGAAGGGGGACGCTTTTCAATAGACTGGTACACACGAGCTACGTTGAAAGGCGGCCTCATGACTGACCGGAAGATTTCCAAGGCATCTTCGCCCGTGACCTCCACTAGCCCACGTAGGGCCAGAAAGCCTAGAAAGAGTCTGAAAAGGCCTACTGGAGGGCAGATTGCACGTATTCCGGTTACCGAAGTTTTCCCGTCCATAGAAGATGGGCTGTGGGCAGCGAAAGCTGTCGAGGGCGAATCTTTCCCCGTGCGCGCCACGGTATTCCGTGAGGGCCACGACCGCTACGCCGCCGAAGCGGTCCTTATCAGACCCGATGGAAGTGAACATATGCGGGTCCGGATGGTTGACATCGCGCCCGGGCTAGATCGTTACGAAGCTTGGCTCCGTCCGGGTGAACCCGGCGACTGGAGCTTTCACATAGAGACGTGGGCAGATCCTTACGAGACCTGGTGCCATGATGCGTCAATCAAAGTGGCCGCCGAGGTGGATACCGAATTAATGCTTGAAGAGGGCGCCAGGCTGTTAGAGCGGGCAATTGTCGGCAAGGCAGCCCATAATCCGACGCAGGCAAAGCTAGATCCCAAAAATGCCCAATCCCTTCGCGAAGCAATCGATATGCTACGCGACAAAAGCAAGTCGGCACAGACCCGCCTCTCTGCAGGCCTACATTCTAGAATCCGCCACATCATGCGCAAATATCCCCTGCGGGACCTTGCCGGAAGATCCCGGTCTTACCCGGTGCAGGTAGACCGCGAGCGCGCCCTGTATGGCTCTTGGTACGAAATCTTTCCCCGTTCTATTGGGGCACACTGGCAAGATGGCGAGTGGGTATCGGGCACTTTGCGGACTGCTGCCGACATCGTGCCAAGGGTGGCACAGATGGGGTTCGACGTCGTGTATCTAACCCCAGTTCACCCGATTGGGACCACCTTCCGGAAGGGCAAGAACAACACACTAGAGGCGTCCCCGAGCGATCCCGGCTCCCCTTACGCCATCGGCGCTTTAGAGGGCGGCCATGACGCCATCCATCCAGACCTAGGCACCATGGAAGATTTTGACTTCTTCGTGTCGAAGGCGAAGGAAGCTGGCCTTGAAGTAGCGCTGGATTTCGCCCTCCAATGTAGCCCGGACCATCCTTGGGTCAGTGAGCACCCTGAATGGTTCTCGAAGCGGGCAGACGGGTCCATTGCTTATGCCGAGAACCCACCCAAGAAATATCAGGATATTTATCCGCTGAACTTTGATAACGACCCCAAAGGCATCTATGAGGCGGTCTACGCGGTAGCCGAACAGTGGATAGCCCACGGGGTGACCATCTTCCGCGTAGATAACCCGCATACTAAACCGCTGGCATTCTGGCAGCGCTTCTTGAAGCAGATGCACGAGGAGCATCCGAACATTATCTTCTTGGCGGAGGCTTTCACCCGTCCAGCAATGATGCGCACTCTTGGAGGACTTGGCTTCCACCAGTCCTACACCTACTTCGCGTGGCGCACCACTAAGGAGGAACTGCAGGATTACTTTAAGGAGCTGGCTAACGACACCGCACACTTGCTGCGACCAGCATTCTGGCCTACTACCCACGATATTTTGACGCCGCAAATGTGGACCGGGGGCAGAGCAATTTATGCGATCCGTGCGGTTCTTGCCGCTACCGGCTCCCCCACCTATGGCATCTATTCGGGCTATGAATGCATTGAAAACGTCCCGCGGCCGGGATACGAAGAAAACAATGACAACGAGAAGTACGAATACAAGAACCGCGACTTCGAAGCTGCAGAACAGTTGGGCATTGCCCCGCTTATTCGCTCGTTGAATCGAATCCGCAAAGCGCACCCTGCTTTGCAGCGGCTGCGTAACATTCATATTCACGAGACCTCTAGCCCGAATCTACTAGCTTTCTCGAAACACGTTAGTGCCGAGGAGTCACCTACTGGCAGCGCTGATACAGTTCTGGTGGTAGTTAATTTAGATCCGCATAATACGACCCGGGGCATGGTGTCCGTTGACATCCCGGCACTGGGACTTGCGCTCCCGCCTGCCGAGGGCGGAAGGCCAGTTATGCGGGTACGCGACGAACTCGACGGGCGCACCTACGAGTGGGGATCTTCCAACTATGTGGATTTGTGGCCGAACGGAAAGGTCGCGCACGTCTTTAGTGTGGAGGCACTGTGAATCTTCCCGAACCGCTAGATCCGGAGCCGGTCCGCCCTCTTCATGAGGCTCAGAACTGGCACCGCAATGCCGTTTTTTATGAGGTACTTCTTGGTTCCTATGCCGATTCGAATGCGGACGGAATAGGCGATTTCCAAGGGCTGCGCTCTAGGCTCGGCTATCTGGCTTGGCTTGGGATTGACTGTTTGTGGATTCCCCCGTTTTACCCGTCTCCACAACTAGATGGCGGCTATGACATTTCGGACTACACGGGGATCGATCCCAAGTACGGCACCCTCGAAGATTTTCAGGCGCTGATCGAGGACGCACATGCCCTCGGCATTCGCATTGTCATCGACATGGTCATGAACCATACTTCTTCTGAGCACCCCTGGTTCCAGGCGTCTCGGGAAGAGCCGGATGGTTTCTACGGGGACTATTATGTTTGGCGCGATGAGCCGGACGCCTACCAGGACGCGCGCATCATCTTTGTCGACACTGAACATTCGAACTGGACCTATGACGAGGTGCGCGGCCAGTACTACTGGCATCGGTTCTTCTCGCATCAACCAGATTTGAATTTCGAAAATCCGCACGTGCGTGAATCCATGCGCGAAGTAGTGCGCTATTGGTGCTCGCTGGGAGTCGACGGGATCCGCCTAGATGCAATCCCCTACCTATTCGAGGAAGACGGCACTAACTGCGAGAATTTACCCGAGACACACGAGTTCATTTGCGATCTGCGGCAGATGATTGACGAAGAATTTCCCGGCGTTATCATGATTGCCGAGGCCAACCAACCACCCGAAGAGGTCGTAGATTACTTCGGTACCGATGCGAATCCGGAATGTCACATCTGTTTCCATTTCCCGATCATGCCTCGTCTTTTCGCTGCGATGCAGGAAGAAACATCCAAGGGGGTAAAGCAGATCTTGGCACAGCTGCCTCCCCTGCCAAGCGGTGGCCAGTGGGGCACGTTCCTACGCAACCACGATGAACTTACCCTGGAGATGGTTACTGATCGGGAGCGGCGGGCCATGTACGGGTGGTACGCTCCCCAGGATCGAATGCGCGCGAACGTTGGTATTCGCCGCCGACTTGCTTCACTTTTAGGTTCCTCTCGCCGCCGCATCGAACTGGCGCACGCCCTCTTGCTTGCTTTGCCTGGTTCGCCATTCCTGTACTATGGCGACGAAATTGCGATGGGCGACAATATTTGGCTCCATGACCGTGACGGTGTGCGCACCCCGATGCAGTGGGATGCTTCCGAAGGGGCAGGCTTTTCTGAAGCCGATCCAAAGACGTTTAGGCTACCGCTGATCGATACGCCGGCGTGGGACTATCGCGCGGTGAACGTCGAAGAGGCGTGGGGGCGGCCTACCTCACTGTTGAACTGGCTGCGCCGCACCTTAGCAATCCGCAAGTCCTACCCCGTCTTTGGGGTGGGACAGATGACCTTGGTACATACCTCCGATGATGCAATATTGGCTTTCACCCGCCGCGACGAGTCAGACACTGTCCTTTGCGTCTACAACTTGGCAGGGACTCCTCATGCGGTGAACCTATGGCTTCCCGGCATGGCAGGGTGGCGCACGGTTGACATGTACGCGGGCAACCCGTTCCCCACAGTTGACGCAAACGATGAGCTGACACTGACCTTGGGGCGACACACCTTCTACTGGCTCCGAATGAAACAACCTGAAAAGGGCGATGATGAATAGTATTCCTTCCCTTACTCAGTGGGTCGAATCCAAAAGGTGGTTCCCAAAACGCCTGGCTGGACAAGTCCCTACCGTGCAAGTGTTGGACCACTCCGACCACTGGTGGCTTGTTGAGCTGGATTATGAGGGAGCCTGCCTGCAAGTTCCCCTCGCAGAAGGCAAGGAAGCGCTCTTCAACGGTCACCTGGTAAAGGACGGCTGCGCAGACCCTAATTTTTTGAAGGCATGGTTGCAGAAGGTGGCTAAGAGCGGCGGGTTGTTTCCGTCGCAGCCTGAGCTGGTTGACGAGGCCTACACCGATTGGATGCAGGCCCTTGGCGGTGCCAAGGTTCTTACCGGAGAACAGTCCAACACCTCAGTGCTGGTACCGGCGCGGCGTTGGCCGGTAATTATCAAGTTTTTCCGTGTCCTCTACGGTGGTGAACAGCCTGAGGTATCGCTACCGTTAGCCCTTACCAAGGCTGGCTTTGAAGGGGTGCCGCAGGTACGCGCTATTTCGCAGATCACCAGGAATAACGAGGTCATCACTGACTCTGTTGCCAGTGACTACGTGCACCGGGCCGAGGACGGCTTCGTGTTCTTTACCCAGGCGGCCAAGGCAGGCGATTCTCTCTCCAAGGAGGCCTTCGAACTGGGCAGGATAAGCGCGCAAATGCATTCGCTGTTAGAGCGCCACTTTGGTAGCACTTTGAAGGACATTGATGCCTCTAATCGGCTGAGGGCCTCCTACGAGCGCGCCGCTGCCGCCTACCCGCCCATTACCCAGATAAATCTGCCCATTGCTGACCTTCCGAAGCTGTCGGCTCCCGTGTGTCGGGTGCACGGCGATTTCCATCTTGGACAGACACTTCATAGCGCCACGGGCTGGTCGATCATCGACTTCGAGGGCGAGCCTCTTCGCCCTCTTTCGGAGCGCCTAGAACCCGATATGCCGGAGCGGGACATAGCAGGCATGTTGCGTTCCTTCGACTACGCTAGGGCCACCGGCGGAGCATCGCAGCAGTGGGAGCAAATCCACCGGAAAGCCTTCCTAGAAGGCTACAGCTCAGTAAGGCAGTTCCACCAGGAGGCCTTGCAGATCCTTGAGATTGATAAGGCCCTATACGAAGTTGCCTATGAAGCTCAGCACCGTCCTACGTGGGTACATGTTCCGCTTGGTGGGCTGAAGCGTCTTTTAGGCTAACTTGGCCCGTCAAAATCATCACGTTTAGGGCCTAAACGTGTAAGGCTTAACACATGAACGCAAAACCTGTCTACGTGGATCCACAGACCCTCCTGGATGTAGCGCATGCTCGCTACCATTCGCCCCACGCGGTACTCGGGGCGCACCTAGACCAGGGAGGCGTCACGATTCGTACTGTCCGGCACCTGGCTGATTCGGTGGATATCGTCACCGCCGACGGCACTTACCCTGCAAGCCATGAGCAGGACGGGGTGTGGGTGGCCGTGCTAGAGCGCGAAGACATTCCCGACTACCGGTTGCGAGTGACTTACGGCGATCAGACTTCTACCGTCGACGATCCGTACCGCTTCATGCCCACTTTGGGTGAACTGGACTTGCATCTAATTGGCGAGGGCCGCCACGAGCAACTGTGGAATGCCCTGGGAGCGCACGTACATTCTTACGGGGGCGAACTTGGCCAAGTAGATGGGGTTTCCTTTGCGGTGTGGGCCCCCAATGCGCGTGCCGTGCGCGTGGTGGGCGATTTCAACTACTGGGATGGTTCCGGTTCGGCTATGCGCTCGCTCGGTTCCTCTGGAGTCTGGGAGCTGTTCATCCCCGATGTGAAGGTGGGAGCCCGCTATAAATTCGAGATCTGCGGCCCGGATGGTAACTGGTTCCAGAAAGCTGACCCGATGGCTCGGGCTACGGAGGTGCCCCCGGCAACCGCATCAGTAGTCACTGACCAGTTCCATGATTGGGGCGACGGCGACTGGATGGAATATCGTGAAACGCACGATCCGCACTCGGCCCCCATGTCCGTGTATGAGGTACATCTAGGATCGTGGATGCAGGGACTGCAGTATCGCGAACTAGCTGATCATCTAGTAGACCATGTAACCAAGTTGGGCTTTACTCACGTTGAGTTCATGCCGGTTGCAGAACACCCGTTTGGGGGATCTTGGGGGTACCAACAAACCTCCTACTATGCCCCGACAGCTCGCTTCGGCACCCCGGACGATTTCAGGTACTTGGTAGATAGACTGCACCAGGCTGGTATTGGGGTATTGCTAGATTGGGTACCTGCACACTTCCCCAAGGACGAGTGGGCGCTAGCAAACTTCGATGGCACAAAGCTTTATGAGGACCCGGACCCGCTGCGTGGGGAACACCCTGACTGGGGCACGTTGGTGTTCAACTTTGGCCGTCGAGAGGTACGGAACTTCCTTGTTGCCAACGCACTGTACTGGCTGAGCGAATTCCACATCGATGGGCTGCGAGTCGACGCGGTAGCTTCCATGCTTTATTTGGACTACTCGCGTTCTGACGGAGCGTGGCGCCCCAATATTTACGGCGGCCGCGAGAACCTTGAAGCCATCAGCTTCTTGCAGGAAGCAAATGCCACCGCCTACAAGAACAATCCTGGCATCGTCATGATCGCCGAAGAGTCCACAGCCTGGCCCGGAGTGACCGCCCCAACTGACGCTGGTGGGCTTGGGTTCGGACTTAAGTGGAACATGGGGTGGATGAATGACACCCTGCGGTACTTGAACGAGGATCCGATCAACCGGCGATTCCACCACGGAGAACTCACCTTCTCGCTGGTATACGCTTTCTCCGAAAATTATGTGCTGCCGCTTTCCCACGACGAGGTCGTCCATGGAAAAGGCTCTCTGTGGAATAAGATGCCGGGCGATAACTGGCGGAAAGCAGCGGGGCTGCGCGCGCTGTACGCCTACCAATGGTCCCATCCGGGCAAACAACTCATGTTCATGGGATCCGAATTTGGCCAGGAACGCGAGTGGGACGCCGATTCCTCCATTGACTGGTGGCTGTTGGATGATCCTCTGCATGCCGGAATAACTAGGTTGCTGACCGACCTGAACAACCTCTATAAGGCTGAACCGGCGCTCTGGGATGACACGCATTCGGGCTTCGAGTGGATAGAGGCCGGCGACGGTGACCGGAACACTATCTCTTACTTGCGAAAGGGACAAGACAAGGACGGGAATTGGAAGTTCCTGGTATGCGTAACAAACTTTGCTGGAAATCCTCACGAGGGGTACCGAGTCGGCGTGCCATTTGAAGGGCGGTACGAGGAACTCATCAACACTGATAGCGAGGCCTATGGCGGTTCGGGAGTTACCAATCTTGGTTCGGTCACCGCAGAACCAATCCCGTGGATGGGCAGGCCCTACTCCGTTGAGCTCAGGGTGCCGCCCCTCGGCGCACTGTTCCTCCGCCCTCTAGACATCAAATAGAGCCAAGCCAGCCCCCGATCTTCCCGTTTTCCTTTGTGAGGAGGCAACGCAAGATCGGGGCTGCCGCCCAGCGCGACACTCAGGAGGCTCCAAGGCTAAGACCGAACGGATGACTCTTACCCGCAAGAATGGCCCAGTACCGCTGGTACTGGGCCATTAAGCTGCTAAGACGGTTAGAACAAAATTGCCGACATCTGCCGCCGCGCCTCGTTCACTGCAGCCGAGTCACTGGCAACCTTGAATAGCTCGACTAGCCTCTGCCGGTAGGGCTCCCGCTCTTGCCCGGTGTGGTTGCGCATTGCTTCGAGCAGCACGTCGAAAGCTGCCTTTTCGTTGCCGACTCCCGCGAACCGGTCGGCAAGTACCAACGGGTCGTCCTCGGATTGATTTTCTTCCTGCCTCAACCGCATTTGCAGCTGCACACCTGCCAGCTGCACTTTCAGTTCTTTATCTGCCGGGTGGTTAGTTACTTCCTTCTGTAACAGCTCCTCTGCCCTGGCGTAGTCTTCCTCGGCCAGCGCAGCATCAATTAGTCGCTGTGCTTCGGACACGGGCTTTTCTGCCGGCTGCGCAGCAGTAGCACTTACTCTGCCGGTAATCCCCTGTTGTTGAGCGGCCTGAACTAGTTGGTTCAGCAGCTGTTCCAACTGTTCCTTGGGCTGCGGACCCTGGAATAGAGGCATTGGCCGCCCGCCCAGGAGGGCAAATACTGCGGGCACAGACTGCACCCGAAAGGCAGCGGCCACCTGCTTGGCCGTATCCGTGGAAGCCTTTGCCAGCTGGAACTGCCCACCCATTTGTCCGGCAATCTGCTCCAGATCAGAGGTGACCTGTTTCGAAGCATCGGACCAATCTGCCCAGAAGCTGACCACCACAAGCACATTTTGTGATAGCTGCAGTTCTTGCTGCAGATTCTGCTCAGTTAGCTCGACTACCAGAGCCGGCCCGGCTTGCTCTGCCGCCGGCGCAGTCTCTTGTGCCTTCTGGCTGCCTAGATCGACAGCCCCATATGTCGATGGATTTGCCATTACCTATTCCCCTGCTGGCGCCGCCCCATCGTCGCGCGTCGCTGCAACGATAGCCGTCTCGGCACCAATAGCTTGAATCTTGTCTTTAGAGCCCTTGGGAGGCACTACAAATAGCGCCATGACCGCAGTAGTCCAGTTCGCTGCGCCCGGTACCTTTCCTTCGCCTCCAAGCAGATCTGCGACGCGTCCTTCAAAAGTTATGGTGCCACGAGCTTTGGTAACTTTCACATCAGTTTGCTGTTTTAAGCTAACCGCTACAAGGGCTCCCCCATTGGGTAGCGAAAAGGCCATCGGCTCATTCTCCGGAGAGGGAGATAACTTCACGCTTACCTGGCCGTTATCACCGATCTGGTCGCGCAACTGCGACAAGTTCTTCCGCACCGACTCCGCGTACGGGTCGGCCTCGAATTTGCCAGCCGCCTTATCTTTCGGGTTGACCACTACCTTCGAGTACTGGCTGACCAGGTCTGTCGGAGAGATGGCCAGATCCTTCGTATCGTTGGGCAGAATCTGAGTGCCCTTCTTCTCGCCGGTAGTCTCGGGCACAGTCACCCCTGGGAACAGCCGCACCCAATTCCACAACTTGTAGTTCTGGCGGGCGTCTTCCTGGCGCAGCAAGAATATTGCTGCTGACTTGCTTGAGATCGACTGATCCAGAATTGCTCGCGGCCACCCGGCCGACTTAGTAACGGTAAGCGCGGTGGGGGTCATGTCGAGGGCGGGCGGGGCATCTTTCTTCGCAGCGTCGTATTGCGCAGTACGAGTCTGCAATGCCGGCCCGTACACCCTCTCGGCAAGAACCTTTTTGTCCTTCTTCTGGTCTGCCTTGGAGACCGTTTCCTGCACCTTGCTAATCACTTCGCGAACCTGCGTCGCATTCAAGGAGGGCGCGTCGACCTCTTTGGGAGCACTCACGGAAGGTGGACTCGAGGGCGAGCATGCGGTTGCAGTAAGCACCAGGCATCCTGCCAGTGCAGTAGTTAGGAGCGTCTTACGCATTATTTACTGCTCCTTCTTATTCTTCTTGAAATTAAACTTACTCAGATCGATTCTGCTTGAGCCGGACTTTTTTGGTAGCTCGACCACGGGAACTGCTAGTTCCTCTTCTGGATTGTGTCCCTCTGCGGTGGCCTCATTATCTTTTGTCTCGGCCTCCGGAGTAGCTACCGGTTCCGCTTCTTCTGCTTCGGGGGTCAGCTCAGGTTGCTCCGCTTCTTTCAACTGGGATTCGGGACTATCGGCTTCTTCCTTTTGGTCAGCCTGATCCTGCGCCTGGGTTTCAGCTGCGTCCTCTTCGGCAGAATCTTCCTTCTTGGAAACAACGGGAATCAGTCCGGTCGGGAAGGACACCCCGTCCACAACTATCTCTGACTCACCGCGTTCGCGGGCCTGCCGCAACGCCTTCCTACCCGGAGCCTCAATCTTTCGCGAACCAACATTGATAGAAACGGTATCTGTCTTAGGTTCGTTCTTCCCCGTGCCAGAACGCTTGCGGAACGAACGCAACGCAAGCACTGCCGCGAGCGCAGCTAGCAGAAGGAACACTATCCCGGCGCCAACTAGCGGCCACAGCCACGGGGTAGTAACAGTCCTATGCCATGTCAGCTGTACCTTGGCAGGAGCTTCAGGAGAGTAGATGAGGGCGGACCAGGATCCTTCCTTGTTCTGCCACTTCATCTGTGCTTTGCCGTTCTTGGCTTCCTGTTGCACCCACATGTCAGAGTTGGTGGGATCAGGTAGGTCGACGTTCTTGCCTTTTACCTCTTTGGTGTCTAGGGCAGTAAAGGTCTTCAGGCCGTTGATTTCGGTGTAGCCGGACTGCCCTACCCACGCATTCACGTCGCGGGAGCGGCCGACCATTATGGCAACTGCTCCTTTCGAAGTGCTCGCTTGAATATGGACGTCCTTAGCGATCAGCTCAAGCACCCCGGGGCGGGTGACGCCCAACTTCTGCACTGTAGTTGTTGCTGCAACCGTGGGACTTGGCTTCCAAATGGTAGCGCTGGCAATACCGGCAAGGATCAGGCACAGCCCTATTACGCCCAAGATGAGTGCGATGATGTTCCGGCGAAGAATTGCTAGCACGGTTCCCCTCTTTCAGCACCTTTTCGGCACATTTGACAGTCTTACGTTTAAGAATACGTTCTTTTGGCCAATCCGTACTATCTACCCTGCCTTTTGGCACAAATAAGGCCCTTTTGCTCCGGCGAAGGCAAGACCGCGGCCTCGAGCGCGCAGGTTTGTCATGTTGGCCCTTGGGAGAACCGGCCATCACTGCCGACTGCTTTTCTTCGTCCTCTACTTCGGAGCAAATCATGCAACCGAACATGTATGGGCGAACCTTCGGCGTGGAACTTGGTCGAAATAGGAAAATGGTGCGACAATAGGAACGATTTTTGTATGGATGCCCCCGGGCGCTTACGCGCGGCACGCGCGAGGAGGAACACGTGGAAGAGCAGACTGATTTTCCAATTGTGATGCGTGGCTATGACCGCGTGCAAGTGGATACGCAGTTACAGAACCTGAACGCAGAACTGTCTGAACTGCGTGAACGACTCGCAGCAGCTGAGGCCCGAAGCGAGGATCTGTCCGAACAGCTCTCCGATGCTAAAGCGCAGGTGCGTGACATCGATCGCGGTTCGTACGAGGGCGTGGGCGCACGTATTGAGCAGCTTCTTCGCTCGGCCGAGGAGCAGTCCACCGCCATTGTCGGTAAGGCTAATGCGGACGCCGAGGCACTTCTACAGAAGACTCGCGACAACACTTCCCGAATGACTCAGAGGGCGGAAGCCGAAGCAGCGGGAATGCTTTCTGAGGCTCGTCGCGAAGCTGAAGAGCGCACTACTCGTGCGGCAACTGAGGCCGAAACCGTACTGACCAATGCTCAGCACCGCGCAGATGAGCTCGTTGCTGCTGCAGAGCGTGAAGCCTCTTCCCTGCGCGCTGAGGTGAACACTGAAATTGCCGATCTGCGCGCCACTACCCAGCGCGAGACCGAATTGCAGCGGGCCCAGGCTGAAAAAGATTATGTCGAGATGCGCGTGAAGGCCGAACAGGAATCTTCGCAGATGCGCAACGATGCTTCTACCGAAGCCCAGTCGCTGCGCGATTCTGCTCTTTCGGAGACTAACCAGGCACGGGAGGCGGCCAAACTCGAGGCCGAACGTCTACTAACCGACGCGAAGAACGAGGCCGACGCCCTCTTGCGCGAAGCCCGCGTCGAAGCAGAAAACCTGCGCAACCAGATCGAGCAGAACAGGCAGGAGGCGGACACCGAGATCGCCCAGGCTCGTGCCGAGGCCAAGGAAGCTGACGCTGCCGCCCACCAGCAGGCATATGACGAAACCTCTCAGATGGTTGCCGCTGCCAAGGCCCAGGTTGCCGAGGCGGAAAAGCATCTAGGTGACACCCTGCAGCGAGCCGAACGGTTGCTCACCGACACCGACGCGGTGGTTCGCCGTCGTCAGGAAGAGGCTCGCCGTTCCGCTGAGTCGATTATTGCGGCAGCCGAGGCCGAAGCCGAGCAGCTGCGCGAGTCTGCACGTGTCGAGGCCCAGTCCGAACGAGCCTCCGCTCAGCGGACGGTCGAAAAGCTCACCCAGCAGCGCAACTCGGTTGCCGCCTACCTGGAGGAGCTACGTGGCCTGCTAACTACCGAGACCGCTTCTGCACTAGAGGGAATTACCCCCATGCAGGAACGCCCGCTCGCCCTAGACGAGGGCGAAGCGAGCGCTGCAGATCTGCCGTCGGCTTCTCAGGACTAACCGAATACGTGCTTATATAGATCGCCCAGGTGGCGGGCCACAATACTCGGAGCCTCGATAGGCACCAAGTGCCCGCACCTGGGCACTTCTATAACCTGAGTTTGCAGTGCCTCGGCCATGGCTGTCGCCTGCTCGGGGCTCGTGACGGGGTCTTCAATCCCACGAACTACGATGCCTGGGATGTTCGCCCTCTGTAATACGTGTAGTCTTCCCGGCCTACCGGCCATTGCCCGCTGGCACCATGCCACGGCCTCTGCGGGAGCCTCCGATGCCCAGGAGCGAATTATGTGCACGAGCTCCTCGTCCTTCCTGGAGGAGGCGCCTAACAGGTCCCGTGTGCCTTCGGCACGGGCCGGCATATCTGATCCTGCTAGCGCTCTTACCGCAGCTTCTGTGCGTCCAGCTCTAGCGGCAGCGCTGTCGGGGCCGGCATGGGTACCGAACAGCCCGATTGCAGCCACCATTTTAGGGTACCGTTCCAGCATAGTGAGCGCTGTGTAGCCGCCCATCGAGCAGCCGGCTACCAAGACTCTTCTAATGCCTTCACCGCGCAGCTTGTCTACCACCGAAGAAGCATAGGCTTCCAGGGAGGGGGTGACCGGCACCTGATCTCCACTAAACCCCGGTGGGTCAACCGTTACCACGGGCAACCCTTCAAGCTGGGAGGCGACTGCCTCCCACAGGCGGGAATCAAAAGGAAACGGCGGCAGTAGGACGAGAGCGCCCTCGCGCGCCTCGCCATAGGTATGAATAGCGCTCATGACACTAGTCTAGTTGCCGGCCTGCCTTGATCACGGTTCTTGCTGACAAGTTGGTATCCGCCAGGACTAGATCTGCTTGCTTGCCCACTTCTATGCTTCCCACGTGCTTCATTCCCAGCACCTTCGCACCGGAGGTGGCCGCACAGTAGACGGCGTCGAGCAGCGGGATTCCAGCCGTAACCGCGATCTTTACACAGCCCAGCAGGTGAGAGGTGCCGCCGGCCAAAGAGGTGCCGCCGGCCAAGAATGCTTTCCCGTCCCGCACGTCCACCTCTTGCGGGCCGAGCCGGTAGTGCCCGTCTTCCATGCCTGCAGCAGCCATGGAGTCGGTAACGAAAGTGATTGCTTCGCGTCCGACAAGCTCATAAACGTTCCGCACCAACGAGGGCGATACGTGCACTCCATCGCAGATCACCTCTACGATCAGTCTCCCCCGCCGCGCGGCCGCTAATGCCTCCGGGACAGGTCCCGGTTCCCGATGGTGCATAGGAGCCATTCCGTTAAACAGGTGGGTAGCCGTAGGAACGTTGCAGCGGGCATTCCCGCCAGACATCATCTGAGCAGTCTGTTCTACCGCCTCGCGGAATTCTTCGGAGGAAGCATCAGTATGCCCGTAAGACGGAATCACACCCCCGGCTATCAGTGCCGCGGCAATCCCGTCCTCGCCCAAAACACCCGGCTTTTCCGGCGCGATCGTCATGGTTCGAGCCCACCCATTGCAGGCGGCCAGGAGTCCGTTTACAAAGTCAGTGTCGGGCTCGCGAATATAGCGAGGATCCTGCGCGCCGCAGTGTCCTGCAGACACGAAAGGACCTTCAAAATGGATGCCTGCAAGCATCCCCTCTTCGCACAGTTGCGCAAGCAGCTCGGCCTGTTTTAGCAGAACCGGTTCGTCCTGTGTTACCAGCGACCCCACCATGGTAGTAGTGCCGTGGCGCAGATGTTCTGCCGCCGCCCGTTTCGCATCCGAAGCATCGAGGGCGTCCGGGAAGGATGCGCCCCCTCCCCCGTGGCAGTGCACGTCAACTAGGCCCGGCAAAATGTAGTCAGAGTGGGTAGTAATCTTGCCGGTGAATTCGGCTGCGGGCCCCACCCAGGAAATCGTCTCGCCCTCTATCGCGACTACTCCGTTCGCAATTACTTGTTGCTCCGTTACAACTTTTCCCTCGACGGCAAACATTTCTTCCCTTCTAGAACAATCTTGCTTCCACGTCGTCGGTTCCCCGCATGGCTGCATAATCTAACAGCATTGTGGTAATACCGCGGTCCTCGGCCAATACCTTGGCCTGTGGGCGGATTTGCTGGGCAGCAAAAATTCCCTTAATTCCAGCAAATTTGGGGTCTCTTCCGAGCAATTCCAGGTATCGGGTAAGCTGTTCTACCCCGTCCATACCGCCCACACGTTTTACTTCGATCGCCCACGCATTTCCTTCGGGATCGCGGACCATCAGGTCAACCGGTCCGATTGCGGTCGGGTATTCTCTGCGCACCAGCCGCCACCTTTCGCCGAGGATCTGCGGCACCTGCTCCGCCAGCAGTTCCTGCAGATGGGCTTCTACGCCATCCTTGGTAAGACCAGGATCAATGCCGAAGGTTTCTTCGAGGTCGTGCAGTACTTCCCCGATGCGCACTTTCAGCTTGTCGTCGCTCTTTTTGGCCCGCACATCCCAAACCTTGGTGATGCCAGCTTCCCGTTCGCTCTGGTCGGGCTCTATCTCGCGAAGGGTGCAGGGAGCAGCCATCCAATTGAGCGGCTTGTAGGAGCCGCCGTCAGAGTGGACAAGCACAGAGCCGTCGGCCTTGATCATCAAGAGCCGGATTGCCATGGGCAGGTGGGCGTCAAGACGCCCTGAATATTCGACAGAACATGTCGCAACAACGAGTCGCATGAATTCCCTACTGTGCGCGTGGTGGTGCAGCCTCTGACCAGGAGACCAGGCCGTTCAGATCGTCTCGGTCCATAGCCAAATCGAATTTGTGTCCGTCGGCGCGCACATTCGTCAAAAATACTTCTTTGTCATCGCGTTTCCCGATTCGAACGGGTCGCTCGAGCGTCATTGTCCTGCGCCCCCACGATAGATCAGGGCGGTGACGGAACGACACCAGGCGATACCAATCCAGCGAATCGCGCTCATAGACAGCGAAACCGGCCGTCCACCCCGAGGTGATGTCCGGCCGGTAATCGCAATCGAATGATGCGGCATGCATAACGCGGCGCATGCGGAACGCATAAAGTCCAACGACGACAACAATAATCAGACCAATACAGGCAATAACTGCCAGAACGATGGTCAGTGCATTAGTAGTCGTCATGCACTATATGTTAGCTGTTTTAGCTAGTTCTTATCCAGTTCGTCTATAAGTATGGTTACCATGTCGGAATCGACCGAGATCAATCCGCGAAGAACCTTTACTTCTTTGACTAGTGAATCGCCATTTTTCACCCGCACAGTGCCTCTGGCCATTGCTGCCAGTAGGGGCTGCCTACCCGGCAAGATGCCAATCTCGCCGTCAATAGAGGGAGCCGCCACGAGGCTGGCAGTGCCAGACCAGATGGATTCTGTGCGCGATACCACGTTTACGTCTAACATTTATGCCTTCTGCATTTCGTGCCAGTTGCGTTCCAGATCGTCGATGCCGCCGATGTTGAAGAAAGCCTGTTCGGGTACCTTGTCGTAGACACCGTCACAGATGCGCTTGAATGCCTCAACGGTTTCTGCGAGCGGAACCGTAGAGCCTTCTACGCCAGTGAACTTCTCGGCCATGTAGGTGTTCTGCGACAGGAACTGCTCGATACGACGAGCTCTTGCCACAGTAACCTTGTCCTCTTCAGACAGTTCGTCAACGCCCAGGATCGAGATGATGTCCTGCAGTTCCTTGTTCTTCTGCAGAATGGACTTCACCCTGGTGGCAACCTGGTAGTGCTCGTCGCCCACGTAGCGCGGATCCAGGATTCGCGAGGACGAAGCCAACGGATCCACTGCCGGGTACAGACCGCGGGAGGCAACTTCACGAGAAAGCTCAGTAGTAGCATCCAGGTGAGCGAAGGTAGTCGCTGGTGCCGGGTCAGTGTAGTCGTCAGCAGGCACGTAAATTGCCTGCAGCGAGGTAATCGAGTGGCCCCCTGCCGAGGTAATACGTTCCTGCAACTGTCCCATTTCATCAGCCAGGTTGGGCTGGTAGCCCACTGCCGAAGGCATGCGCCCAAGAAGGGTCGATACCTCAGAACCTGCCTGAGTGAAACGGAAGATGTTATCGATGAACAGCAGCACGTCCTGGTTCTTCACATCGCGGAAGTATTCAGCCATGGTCAGACCGGTGAGCGCGATACGAAGACGTACTCCTGGCGGTTCGTCCATCTGACCGAACACGAGTGCTGTCTTGTCGAAGACACCCGCCTCGTCCATTTCGTGAATCAGGTCGTTACCCTCACGGGTACGCTCGCCGACGCCAGCAAATACAGACACGCCGCCATGGTCCTGAGCCACACGCTGAATCATTTCCTGAATCAGAACGGTCTTACCCACACCGGCTCCACCGAACAGACCGATCTTGCCACCCTGCACGTACGGGGTGAGCAGGTCGATAACCTTGATGCCGGTCTCGAACATCTGGGTCTTCGGCTCTAGCTGGTCAAACTTCGGGGGCTGTCTGTGGATTGGCCACCGTTCGGTAACCTCGAGGCTCTCGCCCTTTTCCAGGTTCAAGCATTCACCGATTACGTTGAAGACGTGGCCACGGGTCACGTCGCCCACCGGGACGGTGATTGCTTCGCCGGTGTCGATTACCTTCGCGCCACGCACCAGGCCATCAGTCGGCTTCAGCGCAATAGCGCGCACCAGGTTGTCCCCTAGGTGCTGGGCAACTTCCAGCGTCATCTGGGTGACGCCTTCGCCCTCGCCCTGACCGGATAGGTTTACCTCAACCTTGAGGGCGTTGTACATGTCGGGGATCGCATCCGGCGGGAACTCGATGTCGACAATTGCGCCCGTAACGCGCGCAATGCGGCCGACGCCCGGGACTTTTTCTTCAGTTTCAGTCATTTTTGTGTATTCCCTCTAACTTGCCAGTGCGTCGGCACCGGACACGATTTCGGTAATCTCTTGAGTGATTTCGGTTTGCCTTGCGGCGTTAGCCAGACGAGTGTAGTCGTTGATCAGCTCTTCCGCGTTATCCGAGGCAGTGTGCATTGCTGTCTGCCTGGAAGCCAATTCGGAAGCAGCCGACTGCAAGAGCGCGTGGCGGATTCGCACGCCCACGTACATGGGCAGCACGTAATCCAAGAGCGCATCGGCGGAAGGCTCAAACTCGTACAGGGGCATTGCGTCGCCCTCGGAGTACTTGTTCCACATTTTTTCGGCATCCAGATCGATGACTTCTTCGGAATCAACAACCTTCAGCGGCAGCATCTTGCGCACCTCGGGAACCTGCGAAACCATCGACTTGAAACGCGTGAAGACCATGTAGACCTCGCCCACTCCGCCCTCTTCGGGGCTGGCTAGGAAAGCCTGCTGCAGGGTCTTCGCAATATCGGTGATCGTTTCTTCATCGGGGTTGTCCGAAACACCGGTCCACGACTTCTCAATAGCCCGTTCCCGGAAGCGGAAGTATGACTGCGCCCGCCTACCAGAGGTGTACAGGACCGGCTCTTTGCCTTCTTCCTGCAACTTCTTCAGCAGCTTTTCAGTTTCGCGCAAAATATTTGCCGAATATGCGCCCGCCATACCGCGATCAGAGGTAATAGCAATTACTGCAACCCTATTGGTATCGGTACGTGGCCGCGTGAGCGGGTGATCCATGTCCGAGTGTACCGACACTGCCATGACTGCCTTGGTCACCGCACGCGAGAACGGTTCCGCTTCGTCAGCAGCCTGGCGCGCTTTGCCAATACGAGAAGCAGCGATCAACTCCATGGCGCGGAACACCTTCTTGAGTGTAGCCGTGGAGTTAATCTTGTGCTTATATACGCGTTGCTTGCCGCCCATTAGGACCGCTTTCCGCGCGTAATCTGCTCTTCGGTATGTTCCGCTTCAACTTTGTTATCGGCACCATCAACGTGGGCCGACTCGAAGTTTGCCGCAAAGGTCGAGTGGAATTCTTCGACAGCATCCTTCAGCGAAGCTTCCGTGTCATCTTCTAGCAAGCCTGTGTCGGCGATCGTCTGCAGCACCTGCGAGTGCGAATGCAGATGGTCGATCAGACCTGCCTCGAAGTCCTTGACAGCGGAAACTGGCAGATCGTCTAGGTACCCGTGGGTACCAGCCCAAATGACTGCTACCTGGTCTTCGACCTTCACCGGGCTTGACTGGGGCTGCTTCAGCAATTCCATCAGCCGCTCGCCGCGGGTCAGCTGCTGCCTAGTAGCTTCGTCGAGGTCGGAAGCGAACATAGCGAAAGCAGCCTGGCTACGGTACTGCGCCAGCGTAAGCTTCAGCGTACCGGCAACCTTCTTCATGGCCTTGATCTGGGCGTCACCGCCTACTCGGGACACCGAAATACCCACGTCCACAGCGGGTCGCTGGTTCGAGTTGAACAGATCGGATTGCAGGAAGATCTGCCCGTCAGTAATTGAAATTACGTTGGTCGGAATGTATGCCGAGACGTCATTTGCCTTGGTTTCGATCAAAGGCAGGCCGGTCATCGAGCCGCCGCCGAGTTCGTCAGAGAGCTTGGCGCAACGTTCGAGTAGACGAGAGTGCAAGTAGAACACGTCGCCAGGGTAAGCTTCGCGTCCCGGCGGACGACGCAGCAGAAGCGAGACTGCACGGTAGGCTTCTGCCTGCTTCGACAGGTCATCAAATACGATCAGCACATGCTTGCCCTGGTACATCCAGTGCTGGCCAATTGCCGAACCGGTGTATGGGGCAAGGTACTTGAAACCTGCCGGGTCTGATGCGGGCGAGGCGACGATAGTCGTGTATTCCAGAGCACCGGCCTCTTCCAGAGTGGAACGAACAGAAGCAATGGTAGAGCCCTTCTGCCCGATAGCTACATAAATGCAACGTACCTGCTTCTTCGGGTCACCACTGAGCCAGTTCTCGCGCTGGTTCAAAATCGTATCGATCGCGATCGCGGTCTTACCCGTCTGCCGGTCACCGATGATTAGCTGACGCTGGCCGCGGCCAACCGGGATCATCGAGTCAATTGCCTTCAGACCAGTCTGTAGCGGTTCGTGCACGGACTTACGCATCATCACGCCCGGTGCCTGCAATTCGAGGGCGCGGCGACCTTCAAGGTCGGTGATCTCGCCTAGTCCGTCAATCGGAGCACCCATCGGGTCAACGACGCGGCCGAGGTAGCCGTCGCCTACGCCGACTGAGAGAACCTCACCGGTGCGGAAGACCTGTTGACCTTCTTCAATGCCACCGAAGTCGCCAAGAACCACACAACCGATTTCACGGACGTCGAGGTTCATTGCCAGACCCAGGGTGCCATCTTCAAACCGAAGAAGTTCGTTTGCCATCGTGCCAGGTAGGCCTTCGACGCGTGCAATGCCATCAGCCGTCTGCGTGACGTGACCGACCTCTTCAGTATCTGCCTGAGTTGGTTCGTAGCTGTCAACAAAGCTGTTCAGCGCTTCCCGAATCTTGTCGGGAGCGATGGAAAGTTCAGCCATGAGAATCCTTACTATCTATCTTGTTAGCCGGCCAAACGTTCGCGCGTGCGGGCCAGGGCGTTACGGACAGTGCCGTCGGTAATGTGAGAGGAAGTGTGGATCCGAAGTCCACCAATTAAGGAAGGAACAATCGAGACATTCAAATCCACGTCGCGACCGTAGCGATTACGCAAAATATTGTGCAACCGCTCCAGCTGAGCCGGTTCCAGTTCCTGCGGCGCCTCAACCGTGACCAGCTTTCGATCACGAAGCTGTGAAGCGCGCTGCGCATAGCGCCTCAGGGTAGCTAGCAGTGAGCCCTCCCTGGGGTAGGCGCTCGCCCTCTGCAGTAGCGTGAGGGCCTGTGGGCTAACCGCGTGCGCAAAAAGAGTCTGAACTAGCTGTGCCCGCCTAGAAGCACGGGATTCAGACGAATCGGAAAGCACATTGCGCAACTCCCGCTCCTTTTGCAACAGCTGGGTGACATTGAACAACTCCTGGGCAACCTGTTCCAGCTTACCCTCGCTAGCAGCCCAGTAGAACTGCCCGTCACTTGCAATGTCCTCCAGAGCATGCGACAGATCGTTCTCGGAGGAGAACCTGCCGCTTACCAATTCATTTAGAATCGCTTGAGCTAACGGATGTGTTTTTTCTGAAAACACATCCTTCGCCAAGGCGACCTTATCTTCAGCTGACCTAGCAGGATCAGTCAGTGCCCGGGCTAAACCGGGGTTCTGCTTCACCAAATCAGCCACGCTAAATAGGTCACTGGCGACGTCCTGCATCTGCTGCCAAGCAGAGGGAACGCCGTCCTTTAGGACCTTGCGTCCTGCTTCACGCGTTGCCGCACTAGATGCGCGCATTACTTCGACTCAGCTCCTTCCGGCGCCGGGCTTGCCTCCAGATCATCAAGGAAGCGATCAATTACACGGGCGGAAAGTTCCCGATCCTTGAGCTGCTCCCCCACAATCTTTTCTGCTAACTGCGCAGCAAGCAGCCCCACATCTGACCGAAGTGAGAGCTGGGCCGATTGCCGTTCTGCTTCAATTTCTCGCGTTGCTGCGGTGCGCACACGCTCCGCTTCCTGCTTTGCTTCTTCGCGGGCACGGGCGACAATATCCTTGCCATCGGCGCGTGCCTTATCGCGAATCTCCTGGGCTTCCTTACGGGCCTCACGCAATTCGCTCTGGGCCTGTTCGTCGGCCTGAGCGACCTGCTGCTTAGCCTTTTCGGCTAGAGTCAGCCCCTCTTGGATCTTGCGGGTCCGCTCATCGACCATCTTATTGAAGGCCGGGAGGGCGAACTTGCCCAGGACGAGCGCAACCACGACCAAGACGACTGCCGACCAAAAAATGTCGAAGGTCTCGGGTAGAAGCGGGTTGCGTTGTGTCTCTGCAGCAACCTGTAGTACTGCGGAATACATGCTTATACGTTCGCCCAGAGAATGCCTGCTACGATGCCAAGCAGACCGAGCGCCTCAACGAATGCGACGCCGATGAACATGTTGGTGGTTAGCCTACCGGCAACTTCGGGCTGACGAGCGATGGATTCCTGAGTCTTTCCTACCAGCAAGCCGATGCCGATGCCGGGGCCTATGGTCGCAAGACCGTAACCGATGGTTGCTAGTACTGCTGCGCTACCAGTCATTGGTGTGTTCCTTTTCTTTATTTAGTTTCCGAATGCGGATGCCTTCGGATATCAGTGCGAGTGCACTGAAAGATCAATGTACACGGCAGTTAGAATGCCGAAGATGTATGCCTGCAAAAATGCAACAACCATTTCAAACAGAGTCACGAAAATGGCGCCTAAGAAGGTCAAGATACCTACTGCCCTCAGCGGACCTTGCATGTAAAGCAGCAGGAAGTTAGTTCCTGCCAGGCAGAGGGCCAGCATAAAGTGACCAGAGATCATGTTTGCCATAAGACGGACAAACAGGGTGAACGGCCTGATGATGAAGGTCGAAAGCGCTTCGATCGGAGTGAGGATGAGGTAGATAGGCTTAGGCACTCCCGGCGGGAATAGCGCTGATTTGAAAAATCCTCCAACTCCCTGCTCGCGAATGCCGGCCCAAATGAACGCCACCCAAGCGACAATAGCCATGAGAATTGGCAAACCAGCAACTGAGGTTCCGGCCAAGTTCAAACCGGGAATGATCCCGGCAAAGTTCATGAACAGGGCGGTGAAAAATACAACCGCTACTACGCCGTTGTACTTAGCTGCCATTGTCTTTCCCATTGCCTGCTCCGAGATCGAGGTGCGCACGAAGTCGAAGAGCAACTCCATAGTGGCCTGGGCCCTGCCCGGCACCAGCCTTGCACGGCGAGCGTAGACCAGGAGCAGAATCACCATGATCGCCAACATGACCAACCTGATGACCATGACACGGTTCATTGCAAAAGGAGTTCCCTCAAATGCAAAAACCGGGGGGAAGAAATCATCTAGTGATGGGGTATGAAACTCCCCGCTAGTGTGCACTACCGCATTGCCAACCGCCAGCGCTCTTAGCACCAGGGCACCTCCTGCTTCTTTAATGGAGCCATCAACCTAAAGATAGCCATCACCTGATAAAGGGTACAACAAACCCTCATGTTTCGGTCACTACCGATCCTCGCCCTCCAAAGTAGGGGCGAGCTGTGCTTTTGGATCGACGTAGGCGATGCGCGAACGAACCAAGGCTACAGTTTCAGCAAACATTGTGACGACAATCATAACAGTGAGTGTGATTCCCAATACCACCGTGTCAATGCAAACAAATCTTCTAGATAAACACAAGCCAACTGCCAGAGCAACTAACTTGAGGAGCATTCCCCCACCCAGAGCTGGCGCAATGTAGTCCGGATATTTCACGCCGTAGTAGTTGACCGCCATGGTCGCCAAACACAACACCGCCCCTATGGCGGCCGCAACCAATGCTGCAATAAGCCCCGGCCGCCCTCGCCAGACCTGTCCGCCTATGAGGCCAAGGATGCTCGTAGCGAGGTAAGAAACCAGGACTGCTTTGCGCGCTGCAGCCATTGCTCGGCGAACTTGTTCCATTAGTGCCTCTGCCTCTTTCGAAAAATTGATTGGTGTACAGACGGTACTGATAAGACGGTAATAACCACGACCACAACTAAACCGATGGCGAGCCCAATGCCCACATGTATGGGTTCAAATACTACAAGGGCCGCTGCCCCCAATGCGACATAAGCTGCCCACAGATACATGATTAAGACAGCGGTAACCACCGAATAGCCAAGGTTCAATAGGCGGTGGTGAAGATGCATTCTATCTGGGTGAAATGGCGAATGCCCTGCCCGCATGCGACGCACCACTGCCATCGTCATATCTGTTAGCGGCAGTATCAGCACCGCAATCGGCAGCAATATCGGTAGCAGCGAAGGAAACATCTCTGATCCGGCGAACATTGCAGGATCTACCTGCCCCGTAACCAGGATTGACACTCCTGCGGACAGTAGTCCCAGCAGCATTGCTCCGGTATCACCCATAAAGATTGTGGCCGGGTGGAAATTGTGCGGCAAGAATCCTGCACAGATACCCACCAACATGATCACTACGGCTGCGGCCAATGACGCATAAGACTGAGCATTCGTGAGGCGAACCAGCATGTAGGAATAGACAAAGAATCCCATCGCTCCAATGGCAATACAGCCGGCTGCTAGCCCGTCTAGCCCATCAACAAAATTGACCGCATTGATACAGGCCACTACTACCAGCACAGTTACGGCAATAGAGAGTTTTGAAGAGCCGATCGTGAGGCCAAAGATTGGGAAACTAACGAGCTGCACTCCACCCCAAGCCATGCCTCCTGCAATCAGGATTTGCCCGGCTAGTTTGGTCCACCATTCCAAATCCCACAGGTCGTCCAAGAATCCCAGAAGGCAGATTCCCACAGCACCCGCAAGAAGCGACCACGGTTGCGGATCGGCAAACAGTCGGGAAAAGTAAGAAGTCCTGGAAGCGAGCACCATGGCCACCGCAAATCCGCCAAGCATCGCTACTCCCCCAAGTCTGGGGGTTGGGACGGTATGCACATCCCGCTTACGCACAGGCGTCAGGGCGTGAGCTGCCAGGGCGAGTTGTCTAACCACCGGGGTGAGTAAGTAGGTAACGGAGCCAGCTATGAGGGCGAGCAGGAGGTAGAGTTTCACGCACTCTCCCAGACCCGCGCGAGCTCTTCTTCAGGGATTACCCCCTGCCGCAAGATCACCATCTCTTCGCCGCGTTGGGAGACAATTGTAGAGGGCACCGGACCGGGGGTTGGCCCCTCGTCTACATAGATAGCCACTTCTTCGCCGAAGTATCCCTGTGCATCGGATACGTTCTGAGCCGGATCGTCTCCGTGCAGATTTGCGGAGGTCACAGCAAGCGGACCAGTTAGCTTCAATAGCTCCCTAGTTTGTGCCAGACCCGGAACCCTAACAGCAACTGTGCCGCCCTTCGCCTCAGTATCCCATCCGAGGTTCTTGCCCGCGGGCAGAATCAATGTGAGCGCGCCAGGCCAAAAAGCCCTTGCCAATGCCATCATTTTGGGCGACATAGATGCGGCCACCAGTTTCCAGTCCTCCAAAGCAGACACCAACACCGGCGGAGGCATCTGCCCGGTCCTACCCTTAGCAGCTAATAGTTTGGAGACAGCCTGCGCATTTCGCGGATCTGCCCCGATTCCATACACAGTGTCAGTGGGAATAACAACTAGCTCGCCCTTCTGGGCTGCCTCTTGCAACGGCTGGGCGGCTTCGGAAGCTGGATACACATTCATGTCCCCCATTTTAGGGCGACGAGCAAATAGATAACGATCTCGACCAGTAAGATCCTTCATGATACACGGCTGCACATACCCCATCTTCCGAGCGTGCGCGCACAAATCCGCCCCCTGCGAGGGCGCGTGTTCCATCACCAACACACCCCCGTCGCGCAACAAACGTGCAGCTCGGTCGATAATCTGGCAGGGGATCTCGAGCCCATTGCTTCCGCCTCCATACAGAGCACTAGGAGGGTCACAGAGCGCTTCTGCTTGTGCCACGTCCCCTTCGGGCACGTACGGCGGATTGGAAACCACCACATCTATTGACCCGTCCAAATTCCGCATAGTTTCCGCACTGGTGGCATCCGCGCACACGAGCTCCACCTGCAATCCCTGCAGGTTCTCTTTGGCAAGCGCGTAAGCCTTCGGGTCCATCTCGACGGCCCACACCTTAGCGCCCGGGATCTCGTCGGCCACCGCACCGGCTATGGCCCCCGAGCCGGCACAAAGATCCACCACACGCACAGCACCTTCACGGTATCCGAGAGGGCGAGCAACTTCGCGAGCTGCAGCGATTGCGCTCTCGGCAACCATCTCAGTTTCAGGACGCACTATGAACACGCCCTCGGCAGCCTTTAACGTCCGCCGCCGAAAATACATCTTTCCAGTCAAATATTGCAGCGGTATACGACTAGCGCGTTTGCCTACCAAGGTGAAAAACTCGCGTTCCTGGGCAGGACTAAGAGTAGCCGGAGCCGTAAAAATTTCGCCCACTATGGATTCCATTAGCTCTTTCGCATCTGGAGTAGGCGAATCTACTCCGGCCTCGGCAAGAATATAGGCGCCTTGCCGAATAGCTCCCCTTACAGAGCTCATTCCTGACCTGTGGCCTTGGCCAACTGGTGTTCCTCGTCCAGCTTGATAGCCGAATCAATCACGGGCTGCAGTTCTCCGCCCAGGACGATGTCAAGATTGAATGCCTTGTAGCCAGTACGGTGATCAGCAATGCGATTTTCGGGGAAGTTATAGGTGCGAATGCGTTCTGAACGATCCACAGTTCGCACCTGCGAATGGCGCGCCTCCGCTTCCTCAGCCTCGCGCTTGCGACGTTCTTCCTCGGCTAGTCTCGAACGCAAAACGCGCATCGCAGCCTCACGGTTCTGGATCTGCGATTTTTCGTTCTGCATAGACACCACGATGCCAGTGGGCAAGTGAGTAATACGCACCGCCGAGTCTGTAGTGTTCACCGACTGGCCGCCAGGACCAGAGGAACGGAACACATCCACCCGGATGTCATTCGGGCCAATCTCGACCTCTCCCTCATCCTCAACTTCCGGCATAACGTACACGCCGGCAGCAGAAGTATGAATACGCCCCTGCGTTTCGGTAACAGGAACGCGCTGGACGCGGTGCACGCCGCCCTCGTACTTCATGGACGCCCACACGCCCTCTTCCGGAGAAGGATTACCCTTTGCCCGGATAGAGATCTGTGCATCCTTCACGCCACCCAAATCGGTTTCGTTCATGTCCATCACCTTGAACGACCAACCACGCTTTTCGCTGTACCGCTGGTACATCCGCAGCAGGTCCCCCGCGAAGAGGGCGGACTCTTCACCGCCAGCACCGGCCTTGATCTCCATAAGTACATCGGAGGCATCCTCAGGATCACGTGGAGCAAGTACTGAGAGCATCTTTTGGTGGGCAGCACTCACCTCAGACTCGAGCCGCTCTGCTTCCTTAGCGAACTCGGAATCTACCTCAGCAAGTTCCTTCGCAGCATCCAAGTCATCACTAAGCTTCTGCCACGACCGGATTGACTCTGCCTGCCGCTTCAGTTCCGAATAACGCCTACCAACCTTACGTGCCTGAACCTGATCCGACAGCACCGCCGGATCCGACATCTTCTTTTCAACCTCTGCCAGGTCGGCAAAAATCTTCTCGCCTGCGTCAAAACTTGCGCTCATTACCGCTTTCCTACAAATTGGGGTGCCGACTACATAGAAGCGCCGGCCGGGAAGACCCGACCGGCGCCCATAAGACCTATTTACTTCTTACGCTTGCCGTAGCGCTTCTCGAAGCGAGCAACACGACCACCGGTATCCATGATCTTCTGCTTGCCAGTGTAGAACGGGTGGCAGGCGCTGCACACGTCAACACGCATCGAATCGCCCGAAATGGTGGAGCGAGTCTGGAACTCGTTGCCGCAGGTGCAGGTTACAGTTACCGGGTGGTAGTCAGGGTGGATTCCCTGTTTCATAATTTATCTCCTTAAGGAATTCGAGGTCGCCGGGTCCGCCAGAGCGGTGAACCGGAACAGAAAGATTATGCCATACTCTTCCACGTATTCATACGTGAGAGTGTTCACTGCAGGCGCTACTAATCGGCCGACGTGCTCATCTTCCCAATGGTGAGTAGGAACTCAGCATTGGAGGAAGTATCACGAAGCTTGCCTAGTACCAGTTCGGTTGCCTCCTGCGTATCGAGCGAGCCAAGGATCCTGCGAAGCTTCCACAAAATCTTCATCTCTTCAGGACGCAGCAACATCTCTTCACGGCGAGTGCCCGACGAGTTGACGTCTACTGCCGGGAAGATACGGCGATCTGCCAAGGCACGCGACAACCGCAATTCCATATTGCCCGTACCCTTGAACTCTTCGAAGATGACCTCGTCCATCTTGGAGCCGGTCTCGACAAGAGCAGTAGCCAAAATGGTAAGAGAACCGCCGTTTTCCACGTTCCTGGCCGCACCAAAGAACTTCTTGGGCGGGTAGAGGGCGGAAGCATCAACACCGCCGGAAAGAATGCGCCCAGAAGCTGGGGCAGCCAGGTTGTAGGCACGCCCAAGACGGGTGATGGAGTCCAGAAGGACCACCACGTCCTTGCCTAGTTCAACCAAACGCTTTGCCCGTTCGATTGCCAGTTCCGCAACGATGGTGTGATCAGAAGCCGGCCGGTCGAAGGTCGAAGCAATGACTTCCCCCTTCACCGTACGCTGCATATCAGTAACTTCTTCGGGCCGCTCGTCTACCAGAACCACCATCAGATGGGCTTCAGGATTGTTGATCGAAATAGCGTTGGCGATCTGCTGAAGAATGATCGTCTTACCGGCCTTAGGCGGCGAAACGATAAGTCCGCGCTGTCCCTTGCCGATGGGGCTAACCAAGTCGATAACACGGGGCGTAATAGCCTTCGGAGAAGTCTCCAGCCGCAGCTGCTCGTCCGGATACAGCGGGGTCAAGTCCTTGAACTGCGGGCGCTCATGGGTCTGCTCGGGCGTCAGCCCGTTAGCCGCATCCAAGCGAACCAGGGCATTGTACTTTTGCCTCCGTCGTTCGCCCTCGCGCGGCTGGCGCACCGCACCCTGGATCGCATCGCCGGAGCGCAGCCCCCAGCGGCGCACCTGCCCCAGTGACAAGTACACGTCGTTAGGACCGGGCAAGTACCCGGAGGTGCGAACAAAAGCGTGGTTATCGCGCACGTCCAAGATACCCGCGATGGGGATCAGCACGTCGTCTTCGCTTACCTCGTTGTTCGAGTTGTTCGAATTGTTGGAGTTGTGGTGAGAATTGTTGTTGCCGTCGTGGCGGCCCCGCTTCCGGTCCCGCCCGCGCCTGCGACGTCCAGAGCGCTCCTCGTCATCATGTTTCTTGCCGCCGGTGGGCAGCTTAATGTCTTCTACCTTCTTCGGTTCATCAGATGAGGACGGAGTTTCAGCCTTGCCCTCGCGCGCCAGTTCCTGCTTCACGTCCAGCTTGGGTGCGCCAGCGTCGGAGGAAGCCCTGCGCCTGCGACTACGCCGAGGACGCCCTTCCCGGGAATCCTGATTCTTGAGGCCTTGCGCATCATCGCCATTTGCCTTTGGGAGATTATCCTGGCTAGCAGCAGCCTTTTCGGGGGTTTCCTGTTCCTTTGCTTGACGGCGCGGCTCAGCTTGACCACCGCCGTCGGTCGAGGACGAAGCAGCTTGAATTTTCTGGATCAGATCAGATTTGCGCATTCTAGAAGTGCCCTTCAGGCCCATAGATGCGGCGAGGGCTTGCAGCTCGGGTAGCCGCTTGGAGCTCAGATCATTATTAGTGCTCACGAAATTCCTTCATAAATGTTGTTGGGAAAGCATAATCCGTTTACGCCCTATTGCGCGAAAGAAAAAGAAAATGGATTAGCTAAAGGCTATTGAGCCCGAAACGCAGAAAATGTCTGCGATGGCTCAACAATAGCAAAAGTTTAGCGATCACGCGAAGAGGTGCCGCCCACAGTTTTGGCGCCCTCTTCATCTACTTTCAATTCGTGTACATCCCACCGGCCTTCGCGGGCCTGCCGGCGCACCCCCGGGGTCACCCGTCCAAGCACTAGCACGGTCGGACCGGCCCCAGAAACCACTGCCGGATACCCCTCGTCGCGCAACCAGCGAACGAGTCCGACGGAGGCTGGCATAGCCGGCTCCCGGTAGTCCTGATGCAACCGATCTTCTGTGGCAGCGCAGAGCAATTCTGGGCGATCGGCCAAAGCAGCAACCAGCAGCGCTGCGCGTCCAGCCTGAAATGCGGCATCGGCGTGAGGCACCTTAGCAGGCAGCATTTTCCGCGCCTTGGAGGTGGCCAGCCTAAAGCCGGGAACAAATGCTGTTGTTACCAAGCCATTAGCTACCGGAATGCGGGTTGCGCAGGCAGTTTCGTCTGCCATCCAGCTGATCGTGGCTCCCCCAAAGATCGTCGGCGCTACGTTGTCAGGATGGCCTTCCATCTGGGTAGCCAGTTGCAAAATCCGTTGATCGTCGAGCACCTCTGGCTCTGCCAGAAATGAACGCGCAAGCAGCATGCCGGCCACAATTGCCGAGGCCGAAGACCCAAGCCCACGCCCGTGAGGGATCGTATTGACGCAGTTCAAGTGGACTCCCACCTGGGGAGCACCGACTGCTTCCAAAGCCACGCGAAGCGCCTGCACTACCAGGTGTTCCTCGCCCTCGGGAAGCTGCCCTTCCCCCTGTCCCTTCACCGTTACCCGAGTTGGCCCAGCAACCGCGCGGGCATCGATCTGGTCATACATGGCCAAGGCCATCCCCATGGAGTCATATCCAGGCCCCAGATTCGCAGATGTGGCCGGTACCCGTACCCGCACCGAGTCGTTAGTCAGCCGCATCTTATGCCTCTAGCACCAGCACGGAAGCAACATGAACCCCAGTTGCTTCCAAGCGCTCGCGGATCTTCGCAATAGCCTTCTGCGCTACCTTATGCGTCGACAACACAACCGATACCTTGTCCTCATTGGCACTCTGGTGTACTGCGGAGATCGAGACGCCCTCATCTGCAAAAATTTGGGCAAGTTCTGCCAGGGTACCTAGCTCGTCAGGGACATTCACCCGGAGCCGGTACCGATGGCAGCCTTCGCTAGCGGGCAGGATTGGCAGATTCGCATAGGAGTTTTCTCGTGGCGCGCTCCCCCCGTGGGCAATGTGGGACGCACCCGCCACCACGTCAGAAAGCACGGCTGAGGCAGTCTGTACTCCGCCCGCTCCCTGTCCGGTAAACATCAGAGTGCCAGCGGCCTCAGCCTCCACCACCACTGCGTTGAAGGCTCCATTTATATTGGCGAGGGCGGAAGACTGCGGTACAACTGCGGGATAAACTCCAAGGCTGAGTGCCTCCCCGTCTTCAGTTTGTACGCGCTCGGCTACTGCCACCAGCTTGATCTTCTCGTCGAAGAAAGCAGCGTCCGCCGAGTCTTGTTCCGTGATGGAGCGGATGCCCGTAGCAGGCACATCCTGCAGCGACACCCTGGTGTGGAATGCCAGGGACGCCAATATCGCGCACTTTGCGGCCGCATCGAAACCGTCTACGTCGGCTGTGGGATCGGCCTCTGCAAACCCCAGCTCCTGTGCCTTCGCCAGCGCCTCGTCGTAAGAACGACCGGCCGTATCCATCTGTTCAAGCATGTAATTGGTAGTGCCGTTGACAATACCGGTTACCTTGTTAATACGGTCGCCGAGCAAGGATTCTCGTAGGCCATAAACGACGGGGACTGCTCCGGCAACCGCAGCTTCGTAGTAGAGATTGGCACACTTTTCGGCGGCCAGCTCGTACAGTTCCGGTCCGTGTGCGGCTAATAAAGCCTTGTTGCCAGTAACCACCGTCTTGCCGGCACTGAGGGCGCGCCTCACCAACGTGCGAGGAGGTTCAATGCCACCTATCAGTTCAATGACGAGGTCGGCTTCATCAATAACACTGTTGGCATCTGTGGTTAGCAAAGACCGGTCAACTGCCTCATCGCGTTCTGCCTGCAGATTTGAAACACATATACCCACAATTTCTAGGGGTGCTCCCGCACGCGCTGCTAGGTCGCGTCCCCGCTCCCCGAGTAACCGCACAACTTGGGTACCGACGGTGCCGCACCCCAGGACGCCAATCTTTACAACCTCTTTTGACATTCAGTCCTCGCTATTTTTCCAAGGTCTTATCTGCAGCCAATAGATCTTCAATAGTTTCGCGCTTTATAATTTCGCGCCATTTGCCGTTTCTTACTCCGACAACTCCGGGTCTCGCCAGCATGTTGTAATTCGATGCCATGGCACGACCGTACGCACCCACAGCCGGTACAGCTAATAGATCCCCGGCCTGTAAATCTGCAGGAAGGGCAACGTCATTTACTACCACGTCCCCGGATTCACAGTGTTTGCCTACTACCCGGCAAAGCACCGTTTCTGCCTCAGAGATGCGATTTGCCAGCGTGGCGCTGTAGTTGGCGCCATAAAGAGCCGGCCTAATATTGTCTGACATTCCGCCGTCTACCGACACATAACGCCTGGTTTGCCCCTGCGCGATAGTGACATCTTTGATCGTTCCGACCGAATACAGCATCACCTGGGATGGGCCCGCAATAGAGCGCCCCGGTTCGATCGAGATTACGGGGATATCAGTGCCCGCCTTCTGGCAAGCATCCTTCACAGCCTCGGCTAGGGCGAGGCTAATCTCATTAGCAGTAGGCGCCTGCGGATCAGCACCGGTATAGGCGATGGCATATCCGCCTCCCAGGTCAACCTCGCCTACGGCTAATCCCTTTTCCAGGATCTTGGCACGAAATGCCATTACCTTTGAGGCAGATGCCGCAAAAGCGTCCAAATCCAATATCTGAGAACCAATATGAGAGTGCAGTCCCACCAGCTCTAGGTGATCGCACTGAGCGATGGCGTCGATGACTTCCTCTGCCTGCCCAGTAGCGATCGAGAGGCCAAACTTTTGGTCCTCGTGTGCGGTGGAAATGTATTCATGCCCACCGGCGTGAACCCCGGTGGTTAATCTGACCATCACTCGCGCCTGTTTACCGGCCGCAGCCGCAATGCGTTCGACCTGCGCTACTTCAGGTAAGGAATCAACAATTATTCTGTCGATGCCAGCTGCGATGGCCAACTCCAGTTCGCGATCCCCTTTGTTATTGCCATGCAATCCAATCTCGCTCGCGGGGGCACCTGCAGCTAACGCTAGTGAGAGCTCGCCCAAGGAGGCCGTGTCGATACCGAGGCCGGCCCGCGTTGCAGCGCGCACAGCATCGGCACACAGGAAAGCCTTTCCAGCGTAATTTACCTTTGCTCCCGAAAATCCGTAGCCTTCCCAAAAAGCTTCGGCCATAGCGGCAGCCCACACCTGGCAGCGCCCTTCGAAATCTGCCTCATCCCACACGTAGGCGGGGGTGGCGTATTCTTTCGCCACATCAATCAGAGAAACTCCACCCACCCATAGCGCTCCGTCTTCGCGGGCAGCACTCCAGGGCCACAGGTCGGGGCGCTGGGCAGGATCAGGGCACGCCAATGCGGCCAAATCAGTCATGAGAGCTACATCCTTTCGGGTGCTTGCACCCCTAGCAAATCTAGACCGTTGCGCAGGACCTGGCCGACGGCATCATTTAGCCACAGGCGAGCCACATGCGAAGGCTCGACAGGATCGTCCCCACGGGGAGTAACTCGGCACTGTCCGTACCAGGCGTGGTAGGCACCGGCTAGTTCTTCTAGATAACGAGCCACTCGGTGCGGCTCTCGCATGCTAGCGGACTGCGCCACGATTTCCGGGTATCGAGCCAGGGTGCCTAGCAGTTCCCCGTCGGCTGCGGAAGATAGTTCCTCCGGAGCGAAGCCGGCCTCGCGGGAAACTCCGTGTTCCTGCGCATTGCGGGCAACAGCGCAGGTACGCGCGTGTGCGTACTGCACGTAGTAGACCGGATTCTCGTTCGTGTGCGATGCCACAACATCCAAATCCAGCTCCAGGGTGGTATCTACCGAGGAACGAATCAGGCTGTACCGCGCCGCATCTACCCCAACAGCTTCCACTAGGTCCTCAAGGGTAACTACGGTTCCGGCACGCTTGGACATGCGAACTGGTTTACCGGCGCGCACTAGGTTTACCAGCTGCCCAATCAGAATTTCCATATTCTTTCCGGGGCCGGCCTCGTCCCCGAAAGCGCGAGCCATGGCGTACATGCGTCCGATATAGCCGTGATGGTCCGCGCCAAGCATGTAAATACACTGGTCAAACCCACGTTCACGCTTATTCAGATAGTACGCAACGTCGCCAGAGAAGTAGGCAGCATTGCCATCGGACTTGATTAGGACGCGGTCCTTGTCATCTCCAAAATCGGTAGACCGGAGCCACAGGGCACCTTCCGATTCGAAAATTACGCCCAACTTGCGCAGCTTCTCGATGGCATCGTCTACCGCACCAGATTCATGCAGAGTCTGCTCATGGAAGAAAACGTCAAAATCCGTACGGAATGCGTGCAAAGATTCCTGGATCTCGGCGAACATGAGCTTTACGCCTTTTTCCCTGAATACTTCCTGAGCTTCGACATCTCCTAATTCCCGTGGATCAGTGCCTCCCTCGGCGCCAACCTGCGCAATTACTTGGTCTGCGACCTCGGAAATGTACTTTCCGCCGTAGCCATCTTCTGGCGTTGGGCGCCCCTTCGCAGCCGCTAGCAATGAAGCCGAGAAGTTGTTGATCTGATTACCGTGATCGTTGAAGTAGTATTCGCGAGTTACCTGCGCGCCAGCAGCTTCGAGGACGCGCGCCATAGCATCTCCCACTGCGGCCCAGCGTGCTCCACCGATATGAATCGGACCGGTGGGATTAGCAGAGACGAATTCTAGGTTCACGTGCGAACCCGACTGCGCATCACTGCGACCATACTGCGAGCCAGCCTCCAAGATGGTGGCAGCTAAGGCACCTGCGGCTCCAGAGGAAAGTCGGACATTCAAAAATCCTGGACCTGCCACTTCCGCGGCCGCAATAGCGTCGACCTGTTCTAACTCTCCGGCCAACAGAGTTGCCAGGGCACGCGGATTAGTTGATGCCTTCCTAGCTAGCTGCATAGCCACGTTCGTTGCCCAATCGCCATGTTCACGATTGCGTGGTCGCTCAACTTTTACCTGAGGAATATCTTCTGCGTTGAGGGCGATGTCTCCCCTCTTCGCTGCCGCAGAAAGACACTGGTGAATTAGTTCTGAAAGTTCTTCTGGAGTCACACGCTAAGACTACCTGCTAAAGGGGTAGGCTACGCAATCGCCTTTCCCAAAACAGAAAAGTTCGCCTTTTCAACAAAATTTCCTACCCTATTTACCGGTTGTCACATACACTGGCGGGGTGAATACACAAGTAAATGCCCCCTCAGAGAAGCTGGTAATGTCCTCACCAGTAGAAACATTAAAAACTGCCACCTCCGCAATGGCGGGGAAAGCAGGCGTTGCAAATACTAAGCCGCTGAATACCTTCCTGTTGGCGATTGCCGCAGGCGCCTACATCGGACTTGGCTTCATCTTTTTCACAACCGTGCAGATGGGCGCCGATAAGCTGCCCCTGGGCGTAGCCAAACTGATGGGAGGCTTGGTCTTCTCAGTCGGCCTGATCCTAGTAGTTATTACCGGAGCTGACCTGTTCACCTCCACCACCATGTCGCTGATCGCCAAGGCTTCGGGTCGCCTTACTTGGGCGGAACTGTTAAAGCACTGGGCAATCGTCTACGTCGGCAACTTCGTCGGTTCACTACTTGTGGTTGCCCTCGCCTATTTCGGAAACCTGCAAGCAGGCGGCAAAGGCGCCTTCGGTCAGGTAATAGTCAACACTGCAACGGCGAAAGTATCGCACACCCCAATCGAGAGCTTTGTCTTGGGCATTGGCTGTAACCTGCTAGTTTGCCTGGCAGTGTGGCTGACCTTCGCGGGCAAGACTGTCGCGGATAAGATCCTCGCCATCGTGGGCCCGATCTCGGCTTTCGTCGCCGCAGGATTCGAACACTCCGTGGCAAACATGTTCATGATCCCCTACGGCCTAATCCTGGGCTACGGAGGGCAGCTAACCTTCTCTAATTTCTTGTTGGTAAACCTGCTTCCGGTAACGCTCGGCAACATCCTTGGTGGGGGCGTCTTTGTTGGCCTCCTCTACTGGATAATAAATAGACCAGCCGAATAGAAAACTACTAGATTTGGCCCCGCTTCGGCGGGGCCATTTTTGTCTGCTCACATAAAGTGCTGGCTGCTAACAACCAAAGTATCTGCGCGGTTTTGGGTATGAAAAGCGCCCCGAACAGGATTCGAACCTGCGACCTTCTGCTCCGGAGGCAGACGCTCTATCCACTGAGCTATCGGGGCCTACGGCCCTCCACTTTACCAGCGAAGGGCCTAGTATCGAAAATCTGCTGGTAAATCAGTGTTTCTGGTCGTACTCGTCCAGTAGATCAATACGTCGGCAGTGCCTCTCCTCACCGGTAAATGCTGTGTCGACAAACTTGTCTGCAATCCGAATGGCGTCTTCCGTGGAGTGCATGCGAGCTCCTATACCGGCAACCTGAGCATTGTTGTGCAGCCTTGCCAACTCTGCCGTCTCCTCTGACCAACAGAGGGCGGCGCGGATGCCTTTAACCTGGTTTGCGGCAATCTGCTCACCGTTGCCCGATCCACCCAGCACGAAGCCTAGCGAACCTGGATCCGCAAGCACCGCTTCTGCGCATGCCTGGCAGGTTGGGGGATAGTCATCAGCTGGATCGTATGTTTCAGGGCCGTGATCAATGACTTCATTGCCACGTTCAGAAAAATGGGTTTTCAACGCTTCTTTGAGTTCGAACCCAGCATGGTCCGATGCAATGTGAATCCTCATGGATTCGACACTATCATTACAGTTCCTACCTACGGGCTTCTTCCCCTACCATCTTCGCTAACCGCTCCGAGATAATCCGCTGCACATAGGCTTTATCTAGAGCCGCTCTGGTGTCTGCCCCACGACTGTTCCATCTGCGCAATTCTTCAACCAGTTCTTTTCTAGTTACTACCCCGGCTACAAATCTTTTAATCGCCTCGTCCGGATCGGCAGAAAAGTACCCTGACGCTACTGGAGGTTGCCGTTTGGCCGAACGGAGCAATTGCGATACAGAAGACTGTGATACCCCTAATTCCTCGGCCAGCTGGGTCTGGTTCATTTTCATGACGGCACGCTGAACCGCGCGCAAGTAGTCAAGATGCGCAATTTCTTCCGCCGCGCGCGCTTTCCTGGCCGCTCTAACCAGCTTTTTATCTACCGGCTTTCTGATCCAAGGCATTAGCCCTCCCAAATGTTCCTTTGGACCAACACTTCTTTGAGTACCGAGGGCGAGTCAGTCATTAGCCCATCGACTCCGGCGTCGATCATTTTCAATATAGTTTCTGTTTCACTAACAGTCCATACATCAACAAATAAACCGGCGTCGTGCGCTCTTGAGATGAAAGTCTTTGTGGCTAATTTGATCGGCCCATAAGTGGGAGGTATTTGTACCGCGTCAACCCTCTCCAGCAGCCTTTTAGGCAGCGGCATTCCCAAGCGAAGCCCGGCTACCTCGGGCATAGTAAGTGCTGTCTTTTCGGCTCCAGCCTGCCGCAATTCTTTTACTGTCCGCGCTGAAAAAGAAACAAAGCGGACCCGGTCCAAATCGTTCTTGGCGAGCCTCAGCAATGGCATTGCCACGGCATTTTCTTTCGCGTCAACGTTGAATTCAACCTGGTCAAAACGCTCTAGCGCTTCTTCAAAACGCATGAGCCTGCCTCCATTAGGCATTCGAAATTCCGAGAGCTCGGCCCAATCCAAGTCAGCGATCTTCGCGGCTATCCCATAGGTTCGCTTCAGGTCGGGATCATGGTGCAGCACCACTTTGTTGTCTCGGCTAAGATGCGCATCCGTTTCTAGCCGCTTATACCCGAGCGAGAGCGCATATTCGAAAGCCTGCGGAGTATTTTCTTCCGCTTCATTGGCTCCCCCGCGATGGGCAAATGCCCTTAGCAATCTTCTTGACCTACCGGATGGGCGTTATGTTCCTTCAACCATGGCAGCGGATCGATAGGATCTTTATCTGGCCTGATTTCGAAATGCAAGTGCGGCCCAGTGGAATTACCGGTAGAGCCGACCTGGGCTATCATCTGCCCGGCCTTGACCGTCTCCCCTACCTTCACCTGGATGGATCCCGCAAGTAGGTGCATATACCCCGACGAGAAAGTCTCGCCGTTTTCCATCGTGTGAGTAATTTCTACAGTGTAGCCACCGCCCTCAATTTCAGAGGCGGTCTTCACAACGCCCGGAGCAGTGGCAAAAACAGGGGTACCTGACGGGGCGGCCATATCGGCGCCCTCGTGCAATTTAGAAGTGTGGAACAGCGGGTGGGACCTGTACCCGAAGGGGGAGGCGATTGTAAATGTACCGGCGGGCAGCGGCTCGACGATGGCATCAGAAGTGGCAAAAACACCGCGTTCACCGGCAGAGGCATACTTCGCCACGCACCGTTTCATCTCTTTACTTGTACGTACCCTCGCAACCGAAACGGGGGCTGCCACCGCTGTTAGTTGGCTCTGCGATTCAACAGTAGAAACGTTAGAACGCACCTTCGCCCAGGTGTCTCCGGCGTGATATCCAGATTCTTTAGGCATTGCAATAGACATGTCGGCCCCGACGAAACCGGCAAGTGGAGCAGCTACGGTGATCGCTCCCAAGGAACCAAGAACTGCTAGCCGCCGTCCCATTCCACGGGGATGCCGAGGACGTTTGTTCGCCTTCCGCATGTCAATCCTGCTCTCCACTGTTTCCCTTTCGTCTCGTCTACAAGGCCACATCACGAAACAATAACGTTTATATTACACGATGACATACAAATGTTATGCATTCTACAGAGAATCCCTACTGCCGCTGCATTACGTCCCGAACCTCACCTACAAGTTCTTCCAAAATATCTTCAAGGAAGATGACGCCAACGATACTTCCTTCGCGCTCTACCTTAGCTAAGTGAACACCGGTCATCTGCATTACCCGAAGCGCATCCTCGACCTCGTCCTGAGGAGATGCCTTGGGCAGCTGTCTGATCCACCATGAGGGCACAGGCTTGTCTCGCTGTTCTTTAGAGTCGGCCTGCAGTACATCTTTTAGATGCAGGTAGCCGACGTATTCGCCAGTTCCATCTACTAGCGGGAAGCGCGAAAATCCCGTCTGGGAAACTACTTTTTCAAACTCGGCAGGAGTTACTTGCACGGGCAGCGTCACAAGCTTTTCGGGACCCACCATTACGGCCTCTACAAGTTCTTCGCTAAATTCTAGCGTTCCGGACAGCAGACCTAGATCGTCAGTCAGCTTGCCTTCAGCTTCTGACAATTCCACGATGGTAGCCACTTCTTCTGCAGTAAAGGTGGCAGCCACCTCGTGCTTGGGTTCCACCCCGAGTTTCGTGATAAACCAATTCGCAAAATGATCCATTCCCTCAACAATTGGCCGCACTAGACGGCCCAGCCGCACCAGAGGTGGAGCTAGCACCAGCACCATTTTCGCCGGTGCTGACACTGACAGATTCTTGGGAATCATTTCGCCAACAACTACGTGCAGATACAGTACGACCAGTAAAGCAATAATCACTGCCACCAGATGAGAGCTTGCAGCGGGCAAACCGAACCGAAGGAGGAGCGGCCTGACCGCTCTTGCAAGAGCCGGCTCCGCCACCGCACCCAATGCTGTAGAAGCAAGCGTTACCCCTAACTGACACACTGCCAGCATTAGGGAAACGTGCTCTAAGGCCCACTGTGCAGCCTTTGCGCCTGCCCTGCCTTCTTCTACTAGCGGGTCAATCTGGGATTTTCGAGACGAGGTAACTGCAAATTCAGCTCCCACGAAGAACGCGTTCACTGCCAAGAGGGCAATCGCTATGATCAGTCCGGTACCAATTCCCATTTCAGACCTCCTTCGTTGGCTGAACTAGGACTTGGTCCACTCGCCTGCCATCCATACCGGTCACCTGCAACCGCACATGATTGACATCTACGTAGTCGCCCTCTTTTGGGATCGCCCCGAGCCGGTCCATTATCAATCCTCCGAGGGTGTCGTAGGGTCCGTCATCAGGCACCCGCAGTTTCGTGTAATCGTGTAGTTCGTCAGGGCGAACCAGCCCGGAAACATACCAGCCATTTTGCCCGGCAATTCGAATCCCACGGCGCTTGGGATCATGTTCGTCAGCGATCTCGCCTACGATTTCTTCAACTATGTCCTCGAGGGTGACAAGTCCCGAAGTACCGCCGTATTCATCAACCACTATCGCCATCTGTAGGCCCTCTTCACGGAGGGCAACCATGAGCGGAGCCAGTTGCACCGTCTCCGGAACGCGCATCGCATCAAACATGATCGACTGGCTAGTGACGGGAACCTCTCCTCTCTTGGCAAAGGGAACGGCAGCCGCCCTGCGCAGGTGCGCAATTCCCAGAATGTCGTCCGTGTCCTCGCCGATTACAGGGAAGCGCGAGCGCCCCGTCTTACGGGCAAGATCGATAAGATCTTCCACGTTGTTCGTTGCTTCTAAGGTGTCCATTCGCCCTCGGTCAACCATGATGTCGGCTGCAGTCAGTCGCCCCATTCGGACCGATCTGGTGAACATCGAAGCGGTAGACGTATCAAGGGTGCCTTCTTCTGCGCTGTGCCGAACCATCGCCGCTAGCTCCGAAGCAGATCTGGCAGAGGACATCTGTTCCAGGGGCTCTACTCCGACCGCCCGCAGCACCATATTCGCAGAGCCGTTGAGCAGGCCGATTAGGGGCCGGAATAAGAACGTGAAGGCTCGCTGCACCGGAGAAACTATGCCAGCAACCTTCAGTGTTTCCGCGAGCGCAAAATTCTTCGGGACAAGTTCGCCGAAGACCATCGAGAAAACATTGACCACGATCACGGCGGCTGCCACGCCCACGGTAGTGGAAATTGCTACTGCTACTCCGAGTCCGCGGAGAGACCGATCGATCATGTCAGCTACAGCAGTCTGCGTAGTGTAGCCGAGCATGATTGTGGTCAGCGTAATTCCAACCTGAGCTCCCGAAAGGTGAGTGCTTAGGTGGTGCATTGTCTTCGAGACACTGCTGGCACGCTTGTCGCCAGCCGCTGCTCTTCGATCCACGGTTGCCGGATCTAGAGCGACTAAAGAGAACTCGGATGCAACAAAGAGCGCAGTCCCGAGCGTTAGGACCACTCCCGCTCCGATCATTAAAAGGTCATAGAGCATGTAAAAGTAGCCCGTCCAATCCATTGGTGCACATGATTCTTTATTGTACTGGCCTCGCCCGAGCAATTACATGCCCAAACTGGGGCAAAGTGTCTCGAAATAAAAGGGAAATGCTGTGGATTCGGCATTCATTGCCTAATCTTGTTTCTACGAGTAGTTTCCGTCGCACTCCACATCGAGGTGTTACATGTCTCAGGACAGCAGTGAACAAGCGCCCACCAGTGACGTAATCGCGCAGATGCGCAAGAAGTATGATGCAGATCCCCTATCGGTGCCCACCGATTGGCAGGATTATTTCAAAGCTGTCGAAAGTATGGAGGAGCTCAAGGCGACCTCTACTCCCGCACAGAGAGAGAAGGTGCAGGACCAGCCTGCAGAGCAAGTAGCAGACGAGACACGTTCTGATCTTCCCCCTCTTCCCCTCTCGAAGGTGGAGCCGCCAACTTCGCCGTATGCGGCAAATGCTCTGAAGGGCAACGGCGCGCTACTGGGGTCCGAGGGCGAAGTCGACCAGGTACAGCGACTGCGTGGCCCGGCGGGCGCCATCGTGAAGAATATGGAAACCTCTTTGAGCGTTCCGACCGCGACCTCTGCCCGGCAGATCCCAGCAAAAGTACTGATCGAAAATCGTTCGGTTATTAATAACCATCTAGCCAGAACTCGGGGCGGAAAGGTTTCCTTTACCCACCTAATCGGATACGCGGTGGTCGAGACCTTGACCAAGATGCCTTCTATGAACGTCCGTTACGAAGAGGTCGACGGCAAGCCCAACGTTCGCCAGTACGGACACGTGGGGTTCGGGTTAGCTATTGATCTACCGAAGAAGGACGGCACCCGCACTCTTATGGTGCCCGTGATCCACGAGGCTGACAGGTTAGATTTCCAGCAATTTGTGGCCGCCTATGAGGACCTTGTTGCGCGGACCCGTGCGGGCAAGCTCACCCCTAAGGATTTCCAGGGTGCCTCGATGACGCTGACTAACCCCGGCACCTTGGGAACAAGCCATTCCGTACCCAGGTTGATGGCCGGGCAGGGGACAATTATTGGCGTCGGCGCCACGGCGTATCCTGCCGAGTGGGCTGGCGCATCCCCGACCGTGCTGGCACGTATGGGGGTCGGCAAGGCCATGTATATGACTTCCACCTACGACCACCGGGTTATTCAGGGAGCTGCCTCCGGGGAATTCCTTCGTACTGTAGAGGAAAAGCTAACTGGCAAGGATGGCTTCTACGAACGTGTCTTCCGCGCCATGGAGGTACCCTACGAGCCTTTCGTCTTCCAGCAGGATTACGAGTACTCGCTTGAGACAGAGAAGGGCAAGCCTGCTCGCATTGCTGAGCTTATTCATGCCTATCGTTCTCGCGGACACCTTGCGGCAGATACTGACCCGCTGGCGTATCGGCAGCGTCGCCATCCCGACCTGTCTCTTGCTAACTACGGCCTAACTGTTTGGGATCTTGATCGATCCTTCCCCACCGGCGGATTCGGTGGAGCTGCAAATATGACTTTGCGGCAGATCCTTACCAGGCTGCGCGACACTTACACCCGTTCTATGGGCATTGAGTACATGCACATCCAGGATCCAGCCCAGCGGGCTTGGCTGCAGCGGCAAATTGAGACTCCTTACGAGAAGCCTTCCAAGGAAGCCCAGCGACACATTCTGTCCACTCTGTCTAGAGCCGAGGCATTCGAAACTTTCCTGCAGACCAAGTATGTCGGCCAGAAGCGTTTTTCTCTTGAGGGCGGCGAATCGCTGATCCCGCTGCTCGATACCGCTCTTACGGCTGCAGCGAGGCGCGGCCTTCCTGATGCTGTCATTGGCATGGCGCACCGTGGCCGCTTGAATGTGCTGGCCAATATTGGCGGAAAGTCCTACGGGCAGATCTTTTCTGAGTTTGAAGGCAATCAGGATCCACGCACGGTTCAAGGTAGCGGTGACGTGAAATACCACCTGGGCACAGAAGGGGTTTTCTCTGTCGAGGACGGCGTGGCTATCCGCGTAACTCTGGCGGCTAACCCATCTCACTTGGAGGCAGCCGACGGGGTGCTGGAAGGCATCTGCCGCGCCAAGTTAGACAAGATGGGGCAGGTTGACGACTACCCCGTTCTGCCGATTCTGATTCATGGGGATGCAGCTTTCGTTGGCCAGGGCGTGGTCTATGAGGTCTTGAATATGTCTCAGCTGCCTGCATACCGCGTCGGGGGTACCCTGCATGTCATTGTGAACAACCAGATTGGGTTCACAACCGGGCCAGCTTCTGGCAGGTCAACCCGCTATTGCACCGATATGGCAAGGGGGCTACAGATCCCTGTCTTCCACGTCAATGGAGATGACCCTGAAGAGGTGGTACGGGCTGCGAATCTAGCCTTCTCCTTCCGCGAAGAATTCCACAAGGATGTAATCATTGACATGGTCTGCTACCGTCGGCGCGGCCACAACGAGGGCGACGACCCCTCGATGACGCAGCCGATCATGTACAACCTGATCAATCAACTTCCTTCTACTCGGTCGGTGTATACCAAGAATTTGATTGGCCGTGGAGACATAACTGAAGAGGAGGCACGCGCCTCTTTGGCTGAGTACAACACCGAGATGAATCGCATCCTGACTGAGACTCGCGAACACGGCTGGTCCCCTGGGGAAGCCGCGTTGGAATTACCGGAATCTCAGCGTCCTGGAGCGGGCATGATGGTCGGTTGGGATACTGCGGTGCCACGGCAGGTAATCGAGCGCATCGGGGATGCCTACTTGCACGTTCCCGAGCACTTCACTCCTCACCCGAAGATGCGCAAGTTGATGGAACGACGCCACCAGATGAGCCGCGAAGGCAAGATCGATTGGGGCTTCGGCGAGCTGTTAGCGTTCGGCTCATTGCTGATCGAGGGAACCCCGGTGCGGATGTCTGGCGAGGATTGCCGTCGCGGCACATTCGTACAGCGCCATGCGGTTCTTCACGATCACGACACTGGACGCGAATGGACGCCGTTAGACTTTCTGACTCCGGATCAAAAGATGCTCTCCATATACGACTCTTCACTGTCGGAGTATGGGCCTCTTGCCTTTGAATATGGCTATTCTGTTGAGCGCCCGTCGGCCTTAGTGCTGTGGGAAGCGCAGTTTGGCGACTTCGTAAATGGAGCCCAATTGGTTGTGGATGAGTTCATTTCTGCAGCCGAGCAGAAGTGGGGCCAGCACGCTTCGCTGGTGATGCTTCTGCCACATGGCTATGAGGGGCAGGGCCCGGATCACTCTTCCGCCAGGATTGAGCGTTATTTGCAGCTTGCCGCGCAGAACAACATGCGCATTACTCAGCCTTCTACCCCGGCTCAGCATTTCCACTTGCTGAGGTCGCAGGCTTATCAGCGCCCGCGCAAACCACTGATCGTATTTACTCCGAAGCAGCTGCTTCGGCTGAATGCCGCCACCTCGCCAGTAGAGGACTTTACTCGCGGCTCGTTCCACGAGGTGCTCCAGGAGTCTCAGGATGAGGTGTTGGCGAACGCTTCCAACGTCGATCGGATCATCCTTACCTCCGGCAGGGTCTACTACGACTTAGTGAAGGCTCGCGCAAAAAGGAACGACAAATCGACCGCGATTGTTCGTCTGGAGCAGTACTATCCGCTTGCCGAAGAAGCGCTTGCTAAGGCTCTGGGCGCATTCCCGTCCTCGGCCGAGCTGGTGTGGGTCCAAGACGAACCGCGCAACATGGGGGCGTGGCCTTTCTTGGCCTTGAATATTACAGATGCGGCCACCGGAGGCCGAACCCTTCGCGTGGTATCAAGACCCTCCTCGGCAGCTCCTTCAGCCGGTACGGCTGCTATGCATGCTGAACAAAACGAGAGGCTCATGGAGGCCGCCTTCCAGCGATAGTTGTATTGGAGTGGGCAGCTAGCTGCCCACTCCTCTATTTGTGCGCACTTTGTAGGATGTAGTTGTGGATACCCCTCAGAATTTGATTGTGATTGGCGATGAGCTGGCCGCAGGTGCCGGAGATCCTCGCGCTCTAGGATGGGTTGGTCGGGTTATGGCCAGAACCCAGGCTGCCCGAGAAGTACAGACTTTCACGTTGGCAGTTCCCAACGAAACTTCGATAGATCTAGCCGATAGGTGGGAAGAGGAAGCTGCCAGGCGCTGTACCAAAGGCGCCATAAACAGGTTGCTAATAGGGATGGGAAGCGCGGATATTGCCGCTGGCCTCACTTCTCCTCGTTCGCGTCTTTCCCTGGCCAATATTTTGGATAAGGCTGCCGGTGCCAACATGCCCTGCTTTGTGGTGGGACCTCCCCCGCTACCGGCAGTAGAAAGCACTGGTCTGGCCAAGCTAAACCATGCGCTTGAGGACGTTTGCTCTAGGCGTTCCGTAACCTACGTTGACACTTTCACTCCGCTTAGTACTCACGATGGGTGGCTGTCAGAGGTCAACCAGTCTCCCACAGGGCTGCCCGGACAGGTTGGATACGGGCTGCTAGCATGGCTCGTCCTGCATTCAGGTTTCGGTTCCTGGATTGGAACAGAATGAAAAAATGCCGGTCCCGCGGGACCGGCATTTTTTCAACTACTACTTACTAGCCTGGCGCTTATCTGCCGTGCGGCACAGGGCTGCCACTACAGCGCCCGACAGGTTATGCCATACCGAGAAGACAGCCGCGGGCAAAGCTGCGGTCGGGCTCATGTACTGCATTGCGAGAGTTGCGGCCAAACCGGAATTCTGCATGCCCACCTCGATGGCGGTCGTACGAGAAGTGGTACGAGTCCCTCCAGTGAATTTCGAGGCGAAGAAGCCGAGCACATACCCAAAGCAGTTGTGCAGAACTACGGCCACGAAGACGACTACCGCCGAAGTGGCGATAGTTTCCTTAGACCCGGCGACCACCGTGGCAGCGATGACACTGATGGCTACAACCGATACCCAGGGCAGTGCCGGCTCTACCTTTTGCACTGCGGAATTGAAGAACGCCCTCAAAGCGAGGCCGCCTACGACCGGCAGAAGTACTACCTTGACGATCGACACTGCCATGGCGGCACCGCTCACCGGCATGTACTGACCTGCGAGCCACAGAGTCAACAAGGGGGTAAGTACCGGCGCTAGCAGCGTCGAGATGGAGGTCATCGTGACGGACAGAGCCACGTCGCCCCTAGCAAGATACGAAACCACGTTAGAGGAGGTTCCACCCGGCGCACACCCGACCAGGATGACACCGGCGGCTACCTCAGCGGGAAGCTGCATTACCCATACCAGCACTACGGCAAGCAGCGGCATGACCACATACTGCGAAACGACACCGATAAGAACAGGTAGCGGACGTTTGGCAACCAGCACGAAATCTGCCGGTTTTAGGGTAAGTCCCATGCCGAACATGACAACCCCTAGAAGGAGGTTAACCCAACCCTTTAGCGGCAAGACGACACTGGGAGCTGCAAAACCTACCAAGCCACCAATAATGACCAGAATAGGAAAACCTAGGGCAGCGATGTATGCTGCGCGTTCTTCTTTTTGCTGCACGGTTTGCGCAGACGCTGCTTTTTGCAGTGTAGCGGACATCTTCACTCCTATTCTGTTGCGCGTTCACCCAGCGTGAACGTTACAGAAACAGTAGTTGCCTGCTCAGTGACTGAGAATATATGTCCGAATAGTAGAACGACATTCTCTTTTTATTCATACCGGCTTCATCCAATCCCTACAGATTCGGCCAAAACAGCGTCGTTTCGTGAATAAATATTCAATACTTTTTGTCAAGAGATAAAAAAGAGCCCCACCGAAGTGGGGCTCTAAAACTCAGTTACTGAGGGCGTTTGCCATGGTTGGCAGGCTTGAACCTGCGATCCTTACGCTTGCGTCCACGCTTGCTCATGGGACACACTCCTTCCGGGTCGATAACCAAACCAGTTTCGCACATGCAACCCCGGAAAACCAAGCCAACCGGCTAGTAAGACTCCGAAATAGTAATAGACATCCCATTTTGGCCATCCGAAGCTGCAATGGTTCGAACGATTCTGCCGCGAAGACGTGCCGGCGCGCTCTCTCGGCACTGCCGAGCCATCAAAGCTCGCAGTTCCCGCTCCCCCTCAGCGTGGGCTGCACAATGCGGGCACCCACTTATGTGCGCCGCTAACCTGTGGATCTGGGACGGAGACAGAGTCTCGTCTACAAACTCGTATAGATCGGCCATTACCTCGTCGCAGCGACAATCATCGCTACCACATCCGCAGCTCATGATTCCTCCCCTTCTGCTACGTAATTCGCAAGAGCCTTGCGCAACCTGGATCGCCCTCTGTGCAATCGAGACATCACCGTTCCAGTGGGCGTGTCCATAATCTGCGCGATTTCTTTGTACGAGAAACCTTCCACATCCGCCAAAAAAACCGCGATCCTATAGTCCTCTGGCAGTTCCATCAAAGCCTCTCGAACCGTACCCTCTGGAAGTGCGGCAAGAGCTTCGACCTCGGCGGATAACAACCCCACAGAATCGTGACTAGCGGCCTTTGCAAGTTGCCAATCCTGCAACTCGCCAGCATCTGCGGTAGGTGGCCGGCGCTGTTCCTTGCGATATTTATTTATATAGGTGTTCCGCAGGATACGGAACAACCACGCTCGCAAGTTTGTTCCTGGCTTGTACTGGTCGAAAGCCGCGTACGCCTTGACCATGGCATCCTGCACTAGGTCCTCGGCGTCTGCCGGGTTCCTAGTGAAGCGCAATGCGCCGCGATACAGTTCATCCAGGTGAGGCAGAGCATCCTGTTCGAAACGCTGCCGGCGCTCGGCGACGGATTCTGCCGGCGCCCTCTTGGTTGTTTGTGTCATCACCTTTCAGCCTATCGCAGCACTCAGAACTAGTCTTTGCGAACTAACTAACTGAACACGAAGCCGCCCTGTTTTATTCCCGGACCAGATTTTATTTTTCCAATAGCTAGCGAAAAGCACCCAGGTGCGGTACCAATTGTTTTATGAGCATTTTACGCACTCTCGCCCGCACTATGATCGCCTCTCTTTTCGTCTCTGACGGCATCGACGCCGTTATCCACTCCGAAGAACACGTAGCGCGTTTTCGGTCTGTCTCTCCGAAACTAGAGAAGTGGGGACTTCCCCCAGTACTGGACTCTGACGCGCGCATGGTTACCCGTGTTGCCGGCGGAGTCACCACCGCTGCCGGGCTAGGTCTGATCTTCGGCATCAAGCCCCGTACTTGCGCGGCTGTGCTTGCCCTGTTGAACCTTCCGATCACCGCAGTGAATTATCCCGTCTTGTTTGCTGAGTCCGACAAGCGGAAGCAGAACCTGTCCATGGCGGTTACTCGGCTAGGCTTGACCGGCGGACTCCTACTGGCGGCTTACGATCGCGAAGGGGATCCGTCGCTAGGCTGGCGCTACCGGAACTACAAAGCATTGCGCGAAGCCGAAGCGGATGCAGCTATGGAACAAATCGAACAGATCGGGGATTAATGGCGCAGTGGTGGGAGGCCCCCTTAGCCCAAGGGCCGGTTTCTGGAGTAGTACGGATTCCCGGTTCTAAGTCTTTGACCGCCCGCCATCTAGTGTTGGCTGCCCTTTCGGACCAGCCCACTACCATCCGCGGTGCTCTCCGCTCGCGGGACACCACCTTGATGGTCGCCGCTCTTAAGCAGTTAGGCGTGGCCGTCTCCTGCCAAGGCGACGTTTGGACCGTACGTGGGGGCACCCTGCGTTCGAGCGGACAAATTGATTGTGGCCTCGCTGGAACCGTTATGCGCTTCGTGCTTCCTCTAGCGGCCATGGCGCAGGGTGACTGCATATTGGATGGGGACGAGGGCGCCCGAGTCCGTCCTATGGCAGGGCTGGTACAGGCTTTGCGGCGGATGGGAGCTCGGATCGATTCTCTCGGTGAAAGCGACCACCTCCCACTTGCTGTACACGGCAGCGCGCTTGAAGGGCCAGTCCGTGTCGATTCGAGTTCCACTAGCCAATTTCTTTCCGCACTGTTGCTCGCCAGTGCTGCCATGCCAAATCCACTGCGGGTTGAAGTAATGGGAAAGCTCCCCTCATTGCCGCATATTCGGATGACTATGCAGACACTAAGGGCCCATGCGGTACCGTGCGTGCAAGATGGTAACGCCTTCGTCGCTGGCGGCGTTCGCCCTGCAGGGGGAACCGTAACTATTGAACCGGATCTTTCCAACGCCGGCCCGTTCTTAGCCGCGGCCGCACTTACTGGCGGCACCGTTTCGATCCCCGATTGGCCCGCAGCTACTACACAGGTAGGAGCCCACTGGAAGAGCATCCTGACCGATTTTGGCGCTAGTGTCAGCCAGGAAGCAAACCGACTTACAGTGGAAGGAAAATCCCTTCGCGGGATCACCCGTGACATGTCTGCCGAGGGCGAGCTGGTGCCTACTGTCGTGGCGCTCGCACTCTTTGCAGAAGGCCCCACTCACCTGTATGGAATCGGGCATCTGCGCGGTCACGAAACAGACCGTCTTGCCGCCCTCGCCTGTGAAGGATGCAAGCTGGGAGCCCAGATCGAGGAAGGCCCTGATTTCCTAACTATTACTCCGGGCACTCCAAGACCGGCAAGAATCAATACTTATGAAGATCACCGAATGGCTACTTTTGCTGCGATTGCGGGGCTAAGGACTGCGGTCAAGGTAGAAAATATTGCCACTACCGCAAAGACACTGCCTGATTTTGCCCGGATGTGGAGGGGACTAAATGGGTTGGCGTGATATTGGCACGGACGATCCCAGGGTGAAGGTACGCCCCGCGCGTTCATCTAGACCTAGGTCCAAGAAACGGCCAGATTATTCAAAAGCCGAGATCGCTTCGGTAGTTGCCGTAGATAGAGGGCGTTTCACCCTTTCTTTAAAGAACAATCTCCTTCACGCGGTAAAGGCCCGCGAACTTGGACGACGCGCTGTAATCGTAGGCGATAGGGTGCGCGTTGTTGGAGACTTGTCCGGATCGAAAGGATCCCTAGCTCGCATCGTCGTCGTCGAGGAACGGAGCACCGTGTTGATGCGCTCTACTGAAGACGACGCAAGTAAAGGCACCGAGAAACCTATGGTTGCCAACGCAACTCAAATGGCAATCGTAACTGCCCTGGCAGATCCGCCTCCGCGCACGGGCATGATTGACAGGTGCCTTGTGGCAGCGGTTTCGGCGGGCATAAAACCCCTCCTAGTGCTTACAAAAGCCGATCTAGCCCAGCCCGAAGAGGCGCTCACTTTCTACAAGAATCTGGATATTGGTTTTGTCTCTACCTCGGTAACTGAAAATGGCATTGTGGGACTAGCAGAACTGGAGGCACAGCTAAAAGACAACTTGACAGTTCTGGTAGGCCACTCTGGGGTGGGCAAGTCAACACTGATCAATGCCCTTATTCCGCAGGCAGATCGGGCAACCGGCCATGTCAATGCCGTGACCGGCCGAGGGCGACATACTTCCACTTCAGCGGTTGCCTTACCGTTGAAGGACGATTCTGGATGGGTAGTCGATACCCCCGGGGTCCGTTCCTTTGGATTAGCGCATGTTGAACCTGACGAATTGTTAGCTGGCTTCACTGACCTTGCCGAAGTCGCGCAGGAGTACTGTCCGCGTGGGTGTTCCCACGGTGCGGATGCACCTGATTGCGCACTGGATGCGAAACAGGTCTCGCGTGAACGAGTCGCCTCGTTCCGTCGCCTGCTGGCTTCTAGGGAAGCGGGGCTGGAATCTTGGGAGCGGTCCTAAGGTCTGTCCTCATTAGTCGGAGGCGGGGCATAACCTTAGTGGTATGAAGTTCATCCACACTTCCGACTGGCATCTGGGACGCACATTGCACGGGGCAGACATGGTGCCGGCCCAGCGGCTCTTTATAGATTCCTTGGTGGATCTTGCCAAAGAACACCGGGTAGATGCGGTGCTAATTAGCGGCGACGTATATGACCGGGCACTGCCGTCAGCAGGGGCGGTAGAACTGTTAGAAGATGCCCTGCACCGGCTTACCAAGTTCACCCGAGTAATCTACTGTCCCGGCAACCATGACTCCGCCAAGCGGCTGGGATTCGGAGCAGAATTCTTTAGGGACGAACTAGTAGTGGTATCGCGGCTGTCCCAGGTCGGAAAAGCGGTGCCGGTAGCAGACGGAGTCGTCTATCCTCTCCCCTATCTAGAACCAATAGCTGCCAGTCATTTCTTTGGTACTGCCACAACTCATCAGGATGTGATGAGCGCGGCTATGCAACTCGTTTCCCAGGATTTGCAGCAACGACGCCAGAAAGACCCGTCTCTACCTGCCGTTGTAATGGCCCATGCTTTCGTTTTAGGGGGCATAAGTTCCGATTCAGAAAGAGACATCTCTATCGGAGGCGTGGAAGCAGTATCTGCTGACCTATTTGAAAAAATGTCATATGTGGCTTTGGGACATTTGCATCGCTATCAGCATCTCCAAGGGCCAGTTCCTATCTACTACTCGGGTTCGCCCGTGCCGTATTCATTTTCCGAGGCTGGTACTGCAAAGTGCGCTCTACTCGTTGCCTGCCAAGATGGCAATACGACAGTTACCAGGCTACCTATCCCACAGGTACGCCCCATAGCCACTATCACAGGCACTTTAGAAGAGCTTCTTTCGCCCGCTTTTGCCTCTTATCAAGATGCGTGGGTGGCGGCACAAGTCACCGATGTTTCGCGGCCCCCCAATCTTCATCGGCAGTTACTGGAGCGTTTTCCACATTTGCTGACTGTCCAGTTTGTAGGTGCGCAGCGGCGTCCGTCTCTACCTACAACCACGGTGGTCCAGCAGGATCCGGTACAGGTGACCATTGATTTTGCCCAGCAGGTCGGCAGGAAAGAACTTACGCAGAAGGGCAAGCAAATTGTCGAGCAGATCTGGTACCAGGTAAGGAAGGGCGACGAGCATGCGGCTTCTTAGACTATCTTTTTCCGGGATTGGTCCTTTCCCCGGGCGCCAAGACATAGATTTTGAAGAATTTGAGCCCGAGGGAATCATGCTTATTACAGGCCCTACCGGAGGCGGTAAGACGACTATTCTAGATGCCGTAGTGTTCGCTCTATACGGCCGTCTTTCCAGCCAAAATGCTGATCCCGCCCGAATGCGCTCTACTTTATGTGCTCCCACTGAAGAAACCTGGGTTGAACTAGATTTTGAAGTGTCTTCTGGGCAGTACAGAGTCCGCCGCTCGCCCGCATACGAAAGGCCCAAGAAGCGGGGCGATGGCTTTACCTTGCATCGCACTACCGCGCATCTGATTCGCATTGACGATCCGGCGAATCCGCTTGCGACCCGCCCTGTAGATGTTGGCCCGGCTATCTTAGAACTGGTAGGCCTCACAGGGGAACAGTTCTGTCAGACCGTGATTCTGCCTCAGGGAAAATTCGATACGTTCCTCAGGGCGAAGTCTGACGATCGCAAGAAAGTGCTCGAATCTATCTTCCGCACCCAAGACTACGCTCGTTTCGAGGACGCATTACGCGAGAGCGCGAAGGATGCACAGGCAGTCGCAAAGGATGCTTCTGCCGCCCTCAATAGTGCGTGGTCAGAGTATTTGGACCAAATACAGGAAAAGGGAATAGAGCTTAGCGAGAGGTCACCTCACGCTGCCCGAGCCGCCGTTGCGCAGGCAATGGATGCCTCGGTAGAGACCGCTAAAAGCGGCCTTGCCAAAGCCAAAGATCAAGAGCAAAAGGCCGCCGCTGCATTAACCCACGGGGAGCAGGTAATTGAGGCCAAAGCACAATTCTCTCTGCTAAAGCAAACTCTGCATACGCTGGAGCAAGAAGCCTCGCTCAGAGAGCGCCAGCAGCTCACTCTCGATGCTGCTGCTCGCTCTAAAGAGGTACTGGGCAAAAACTCAATACATGAGCACGATCTGGCTGCTAAGGAAGACGCTGAGCAAGCCGTGACCGAAGCTGAAGAAATCTTGACTCAGGCCGTAGCGGAGGTTTCGTTTTATCGCGGTGACTTGCGGGAAAAGGCTGGCCAGTACGCAGCAGAACTAGTGCCACTAGTAGGCGTAGAAGCAGACCTGAAAAATAGACAAGAAGAACTACACACGCTCCAAGATAAAGCTGCGGCGGCAAGCAAAGGGGGCCAGGAATGCTCTGCCAAGGCTGCAAAGGCGCACCAGGTAGTCGAGCACGTGAAGCTACAGGTCTTGGCTTCCCAGAATGCATCCAAGGCAATGCAGGAGCACGGCGAAAAACTAGAAAAGCTACAGGCCCAGCATCAGGCACACGAGGAATGGAAAGAGGCTGCAAAAGCCCTATCAGATGCCGCTGAGCAGAAAATTGCCGCGGCACGTGCCTGGGACACGGCCAAATCCAAGGAGGCACACCTAGTTACGCAGCGGCTGCAGGGGCTTGCGTCTCAGGTAGCCTCCCACTTGCAAGATGGGGTTCCCTGCCCCGCCTGCGGTTCTTTGTCGCACCCGCATCCTGCTGAGGAGGGCGCCCAAACTGTGTCCCTGGATCGCCTAAGCGAGGCATACAAAGAAACTGCTAGAGCCGAAGAGCTATTCAACGCTGCAAAGAGTAGGCACGAACAAGCCTTAGAACGCACTACTAAAGCTCAAGCGGAAATATCAATCGCGCAGGAGGTACTTGCGCCCCAGCTGCAGTTGGAACGAACGCTCTTCGAGCAGGCCGAACGGCAAGCAAATAAACTGGAAGGCTATCAGAACAAGCTCCAAGAAGAACAGAATAAGAAGGCGCAATACGACACCGAAGTTGCCCTCAATAAACAGGCTTTGCAGGAACTACAGCAAAGGATCCACTCTCTTACAGAGTCAATCAGTAAGCTAAAAGGTCAAATAGCGCCGCTTACCCAAAACGGAATCACTGTTCGGCAATTGCACGACAAACTGGTGCAGATTCACACTTTAGGTGACCGCCAACTACTCAACATCAAGCATCTGGAGCATGCAAAGGTAGCTGCCGAGACATCCGGCGAGGAGCTAATCCGGTCGCTGAAGAAAAACAACTTTCCTACCGTCGAGGACGCGCAGAAGGCGGCTTTGGACAAAGAGGCAGAATCTGGTCTTCGCAGCCAAATTGCCGATTGGAAAGCACAAAAACAATCTTGTTCGCAGCGTCTTTCTGAGCCCAAGTTAGTTGCACTGGCAGCAGAGAACAGTCCCGATACCGTAGCCCTGCAAAATGCTAAAGACTCTGCCACTGCCACGGCTGACGCGCAAAACCAGCAGCTCGGAAAGCTGCTAGCTGAGCGGGACCAACTGCTTCGAGCAGTAGAGCGAATTAGCTCAGCTACCGACCATTTGGATAGCCTAACTGCCGAGCACAAAGATCTACTTTGGCTTTTCGAACTGGTCAACGCTGGCCCAGCAAACCAAGATTCAATTCCGCTTTCTACCTGGGTACTACTCGAGCGATTGAACCAGATTCTTGCCGTTGCGAATCCACATCTGCAGGCCATGTCCGCGGGTAGGTATGAGCTCGTGCGCACCGATTCTGACGGGGGACGTTCTGTAAATCAAGCTCTCTCACTAGCCGTTAGGGACCATTACTCGGATACAGAACGCAAAACCTCATCGCTATCTGGCGGGGAAATGTTCTACTGTTCGCTCGCCCTCTCGCTAGCACTAGCTGAGGTAGTTAGCTATGAGGCAGGGGGAATAGTAATCCAAACGATGCTTATCGACGAGGGATTTGGAAGCCTAGATCCCCAAAAACTGGACTCTGTGATGGATCAGCTCCGTGTCAGTAGTGCTGGCAGATTAGTTGGCATCATCTCTCACGTCCGCGAGTTAGCAAACCAGGTGGGCCCGAAAGTGCAGGTAATTGCCTCAGAGCAGGGATCCCGGTTGAAACTTAATCTGCCAACTCGGCGATAAGATTTTGCCGTTCTACTATGTCGTACCATTCCAGTGCTTCGGCGCCAGCCTCTTCCCACTTGCCAGCGGCGACTAGCGCACGTCCTTCAGTGCCGTCTACATGGATTGACACGACATCCTCCCAGGAAAGGCTTGCGGGCTGCACCATGCCGTGGCCCACTTCGGTAGCCTCGCAATCTGCCGCAGCAACAATGCGCATGTCAGCCCCGAGTTCCTTACAAAGTCCAGCTGCAACCATCATGGATATGAATTCGTAATCCTCGATGTCAAAGCCTTCTTCGTGGTATTTTCGCTGAAATTCTTCCGTGGCAGCAACAGCGTTACGCGATGGCAGTTCCAGGTCGGCTAGTTCGGTCCTCAGCAAGGGAAGATATATACGCATGGCCCTATTTTCGCATGTCCTTACGGGATCTGTAACTTCGCTCCCCCGTTATACGGTCGACCAGCTTCGAAATAGCTACAGCCTCGTATGGTCTAGCCTCCAGTAATGCCTGAGCAATCCCCTCCGCATCAAAGTCAATCCCTACGATCTTGGCATGGGCAAAACGTGCAACCACATCCCCCACGTGTCTCTCGCGCATTCCTGGGATTACGCCCGTACCAGTCACAGCTACAGTGTCCGGCTTGCGCCCTCGATCTGCCTCGTCTCCATATGCTGCGAGTAGCCGCCGAATAGCAATTGGGTCAGCACGTCCGACAAGCACTTGGTGATCACAGTTATTTAGGATGGCTTCCAGAACGTCGTCACGGGCAGGCCCAAAAACAGTACCGGACTCATCTGGATCGGTTCTTGCAGCAGTATCCACAACAACCCATTCGAACATGGTCGCAGCTACCTCAAGGATTCTGCTGATGGTGCCTCCGGGCACCTCCTGCCACCTATGCGCTCTGTTTAGCCCAGTTAGTACCTTGAAGCCAGCCGATTCCTCGACGATTAGGTCCAATTCCATCTGGTCTAAGGCTCCCCGATCAGCCAATCTTGCCGCTGCTGCAATGCCAGCTCCAAAATCGTCCAGCCCCAATGTCATTGCCACAGACGGGGCAGTAATATCGGCATCGATCAGCAGCACGGAATGACGCTGCGCCAATGCGCCAGCGATTCCCGCAGCTAAGGTGGTACGCCCCGGAGATCCTATCGGGGACGTGATTACTACTATCTTTCCGAGAGGCGTCTCCTCACCGGATTCCTGCTTATCGCTTTCGGTCGAGGGCGTAGCGAGGGAGGTACTTGCAGCCTTGGAAATGACCGCGGCAACCCTGTTTAAGATTGCCGTCTTATCTGGGGGAACGACACGCGCAGGACCAAATTCTTCAATAGCAGAGGAGACAACCAGCGTGTGCATGCCGGCCTCTTCTAGGCGTTCTACAGTCGAGATTGTAAGTCCGTCTACTTCCCCCGAGATGATCGCTACAGAACCGAGTCCAGCTTCAGCCGCTGCAAGTAGCTCCGTAAGATCGGCGCATCTACGTTGAACGGCTATGTCCCGACCGGCAGAGATCGACCGGACAAGATCAACTTCTAACTCGCCTTCAAGGCATAGCAAGACCCCGATCATCGGTGTTTCGCCACCGCTACTATCTTGGATCCTTTCCCCTGTGCGGCTAGCACTCTGGAAACGGATTCTCCCGGCACCCTAACTTCGAGTTTTACCCCGTCACTGAACGCCCTCTCGTCCTCTTTAGAAGAGACGAGTCCGGCCACGCACATAAGTTGCGGTTCTTGGGATTGTCCCGAGTCGGAATTTGCCACCTCCCACAGTTCTATCTGGTCACCGGCCTTGACGGATGCGGGAAGAGAAGACGCGGCGGTGACCATCATTGGCCTGGAGGTAACAGCGTCAGCATTAGCAACAGCTGCTTTTGGAATAATCTCCCCTTTTCCTACCGGCCTCGCCAGCGGTCGATTCTCTTTTAGTTCTGAAGCCGCTAGGTAGATATCGCCCTTCCCTGCAAAACCATCAGCGACAATAGTATTTGCCTCACTCAGGACCGTGCCGGCGGCCAAGTCACTTCTTGCCTGCAACATTGCAGGACCGGATGCAGAGCGATCTAGAATGAACCAACCCGCTAGGGCCGACCCGATTATCAGAATAATTCCCGCTAGGAGTCGGGGATCGCGAAGCCTCATTGCATTAGCCATCTTGTCTCCAGTTGCCGTTTTTTGCCTTTCCTATTTTGCCCGGGTTTTTCCCGATGCGAAAGCGGAAAAGTCACTTCCGTAGCAACCCAAACAATACATTATCTATAGACATAAAACATACTAAATGGGCATAATAGGCAACATGGAACCTAGATTTTACACAATCTCTGACGTGGCCGATTTACTTGCCCTTTCAGAGCAAGGGGTCCGTGCCATGATCAAATCGGGCGAACTTCCAGCCATCCAAGTTGGCGGACGCAAGCAGTGGAGGATAGAGAAGTCTGTCCTCGAAGACTACATTCAGAATGCATACGCAGCCTCAGCGGAAAAAGCTAAAAACCTCTAACACACTCGCACGCTCTCAATAACGGCCAGCCGCACAGCACATCTCCTGTCTAGCTCTAGATAGTCGGCCCCAACCCCGGACAGTCGACCTCGCCACTGCTGCCCCGCTACAGAGGTCACCAGCACCACACGCCCCGATCTTGCAATTTCACGCATAACCATGCCGATTTTCTGCCTAGACTGCAACAAAGATTCAACGGTTCCAGCACGCCCCGGAGCACCCATCGCCGCTATTGCAGCCAACGCAACAACCGTCCGATTCCCTGCCTGATCTACAACCTGCGCCCAGGCAGAATTCACCTCTACCGCCAGCCCAGCAATCCGCGCCCCGGAAAATAGTTCCAGATCAACACGCCTACCTTGCTGCTCGCGTATCAGATCAGCCAAGTTAATGCTGAGACGAGCAGCCTCGGCTAATTCGTGCGCCTCCGCTTCACGCTCTACCGCCCACTGCCCTTCAAAAGCAGCTTCCAGAGAATCTAAAAAATCCATATCTAAATATTACTGTTGACAGAGTCGCACCCGCACGCTTAACGTTAAGTATCAAACATGCTCAAACATAGTCGTTAGGCATTCAATGCGAAGCATAAACAATATCGGCGCCGGTATCGCAACGTTGGCGGCACCAAGTAGTTGCGCCTACTGCTCTGGCATGGCGATCGACTCTGCACACCAAATATTCGTGCAAGAATTGCCATCAGCCCAGCTCTCGGCGTTAGTGGCCTGCATACTAGCCACAATCGGAGCCCTACTATCGCTGTGGTATCTAGCCGGCGGGCTGGCACTTTTGGTTGCCCAGTTTGCCCCGGCAAGAGTTGCCGAGACAATTCGCAGCAAAGTTCTACAATACGGTCCGCCCCTGTTGCGAAAAGCAGCTGGAATCTCGATCTCAGCATCCACGGCAATTGGCTTCTTTTCCGCCCCCGCAGCCCTCGCAACTACTGCTTCGCCTGCTACCGAAGGAAGTCCCGTAGTTGCGACCTCCCTCGTTGATCTGGGGCCAGGAGCTCCCTCACTGGATCTAACTGCCGGAGCGCCACCCCAAAACCTCTCCTATTACACCGTGCAAGCCGGTGATTCTCTGTGGAGCATATCGCAAGAGCACGCCACCTCAGTCAATGCCCTTTACGACCGAAACAAGACCGTTATCGGACCAAATCCGAACCTAATTCAACCAGGACAAAACCTGGCTATTCCAAAGGAAGACAAATGAGCGCACCACTAAGCCAATCCCCAAAGATGATAAAGCTTGCTCCCAAGCGACCAATGACTCCACCCCCAACCCGCACCCAGATTCCGGTACTACGGCCTGGGTGTGCCGCCCGGAGCAAGCTTAGACCTAATCAAGGTCTGCCCACACCAAAGATGCCACACCCAAGACCATGGGCGGCGAACATCGCTAAAACCGTAATCGAACTACTCACCGGTTTTCGCCCTACTTCCCCACTGTCTCAGTGGCTATTGCCCGAAATACATGGGGCGTTACTCAATCGGGTAGAGATGGCGCGAAGGCTGAATAAGCATGCCGCTCCCGCTAAATCCGCCAGAGTTGTTAGCGCACATGTGAAGGCAGTGCAGGCAATAAAAGGCGGCGGCCTCCAGGCTGTAGAGGCCGCCGTCGTAGTATTCGATGGAAAGAAGTCCAGGGCCGTAGCACTGCGCCTTGAACCGCTACACGGTAGGTGGGTTACTACGGCACTAGAAATTGGCTAGCTGCGATTTTTCTTCTTCGCGGCACGCCTCTCTGAACGGTTCATGGGCTTTCCTTCTGCCTGCCCCGCAGATGCGCCTTCCTCTTCCTCGCTCGAGGGAGAATCGGATGGCCCGGAGTAGGCAATATTGGTCGGCTCCTCACTTGCTCCGACAGTACCCATCACATTTCCGGAGTTGTCGGCCTGCTGGGCTTCAAGCTGTTCACGCACAGCCTTGAACTGGTGAGCAAAACCGAATACCGAAGAGACGGTGTCCTGGCGAATACGCCCCATCATCTCGGTAAACATCTGCGCCCCCTCGGAAGAATATTCCACCAGGGGATCACGCTGGCCCATTGCGCGCAGGCCGATGCCTTCCTTCAGGTAATCCATCTCGTAGAGGTGTTCCCTCCACAACCTGTCGACTGTCCCTAAAAGGACCCGGCGCTCCAACTCGTTCATGGGAGCATCGCCCAATTGCGAAATTGCAACCGGATTATTATCTACTTCTTCAACCGCAGTTGCGTAGGCGTCAGTAATGTCATCCAACAGAGCTTCCGTGACGTCGTCAGCCGATAGGGCGACCCTGCCACCTACTTCTTCTTCTAGGTCTTCGATCTTCAAGCTGATTGGGTAAATCGAACGAAGTTCAGTCCAGAGCTTCTCCAGCTCCCAATCTTCGGGGCTTCCTTCCGCAGTTACGGCCGCGACCGATTCGCGAATTACCTGCTCAATAAAGCCCGGGACCTGCTCCCCCATGTCAACTTTGTCGTTTAGTACCTGCCGCCGCTGATCGTAAATCAGCTCACGCTGACCGGTCATAACATCGTCATACTTCAGCACGTTCTTACGAATCTCGGCATGCTGTGCCTCGACCTGGCTCTGGGCGGACTCGATCGTGCGCGATACCAAGCGCCCTTCCAGAGGCAGATCCTCCGGATACGAGTCTGATGCCATGATCCTCTGCGCCAGACCGGTTGCAAACTTCAGCATGAGCGGGTCTTGCATAGACAGGTAGAAACGGGATTCGCCCGGGTCACCCTGACGGCCAGACCTACCACGAAGCTGGTTATCGATACGACGCGAGTCGTGCCGTTCCGTACCGAGGACGTATAGTCCACCCAGCTCCTTTACCTCGTCATGCTCCGCCTTCACAGCGGCTTCGGCCTTGGGAAGCGCCTCCTCGTAGGCCTTCCGGTAGGCATCGAGATCTTCTTCAGGATCAAAACCGGCTGCACGCACTTCTTGCTCGGCAATGCGCTCAGGATTGCCGCCGAGCATAATGTCGGTACCACGACCAGCCATGTTCGTAGCGACAGTCACTGCGCCTTTTCGGCCGGCATCGAAAACGATTTCTGCTTCGCGCTTGTGCTGCTTAGCATTCAGCACGGTGTGCGGCACTCTAACTTCCTTTAGAAGTGCAGAAAGCTCCTCGGACTTTGCCACGTCGGTAGTGCCAACCAGTACCGGTTGCCCCTTTTCGTGACGATCCGCGATATCTTTTACAATCGCCCGCAGCTTGCCAGCGCGGGTCGGGTAGACCAGGTCAGCCTTATCTTGGCGGATCATCGGCTTGTTCGTTGGGATCGGCACTACCCCGATCTTGTAAGTATTTGCGAACTCGGCAGCCTCAGTTTCGGCAGTACCCGTCATGCCGGCGAGTACCTCGTATAGGCGGAAGTAGTTCTGCAGTGTAATCGTCGCCAAAGTCTGGTTTTCGGCCTTTACTTCAACGCCTTCCTTGGCTTCGATAGCCTGGTGGATGCCCTCGTTGTAGCGGCGTCCTTCCATCGTACGACCGGTATGTTCGTCAACGATGATTACTTCCCCACCCGAGACGATGTAGTCGCGGTCGCGTTTGAAGAGCTCCTTAGCCTTAATAGCATTGTTCAGGAAGCCGATCAGCGGCGTATGCGCAGCTTCGTAGAGATTATCAATACCGAGCATATCCTCAATCGCTTCAATGCCCGCTTCGGTTACCCCAACGGTACGCTTCTTCTCGTCTACCTCGTAGTCCTTACCGCGCTCTAGCAGGCGGACCATCTGTGAGAACTTCGAGTACCACTGATCCGCTTCGCCCTCGGCAGGACCTGAAATGATTAGTGGCGTACGAGCCTCGTCGATCAAAATGGAGTCAACCTCGTCGACAATGACGAAGTAGTGATCACGCTGCACCAAGGCTTCGACTGACTGAGCCATGTTGTCACGTAGGTAGTCGAAACCGAACTCGTTGTTCGTACCGTAAGTAATGTCGGCGTTGTACTGCTTTCGGCGCTCATCAGGGCTCTGGTTCGCAACGATGCAGCCAACAGTGAGCCCGAGGAACCGATACACGCGGCCCATCAGCTCACTCTGGTAGGAAGCCAAGTAATCGTTCACAGTAATTACGTGAACGCCCTTACCTGCCAGTGCCCGAAGGTAGGAGGGCATGGTCGCAACCAGCGTCTTGCCTTCACCGGTCTTCATTTCGGCAATGTTGCCTTCATGAAGAGCGATGCCGCCCATGATCTGTACCTTGTACGGGCGCAACTTCAATACGCGGTCAGCGGCTTCACGCACAGTCGCGAATGCGTCCACCAGTAGCTCATCGAGTGTCGCGCCGTCCTCCAGGAGCGCCTTAAACTCGGCGGTCTTGCCCTGCAACTCTTGGTCGGTTAGGGCCTTGTACTCGTCTTCCTTCGCAAGTACTTCCCCTGCCAGCTTTTCTAAGCGGCGTAGCGTTCGGCCTTCGCCAATACGCAGAATCCTGTCGAGAATCGACACGTGAGCTCCTTCAGTTGATCGCACACAACATGCCTAGTCTAACGGCCAAAGCATACGGCATTACAACTGGAGTCCATCACATTTACCGATAGGTGAAAAGATGGCCCGGTCCTCACCACTGAGAACCGGGCCAACACACTTAGCAGATTACTGTTCGACCTTCGCGTCTAGCCTGAGAACGCCATAGGTCCATCCGTGCCGCCTGTAAACCACACACGGCTGAGATGTCTCGGTATCTACAAACAGATAGAACGGGTGTCCCACAAGCTCCATCTGGTACAGGGCCTCAGATACGGTCATTCGATCCGGCTCATGTAGTTTTTGTCGAACGATCACTGGGGAGTCGCCAAGCTGCTCTTCGCGCTCCTCGCCAGCCTTCATATCGGCGACAGACTTGGTCTCCTCGTGTACCGCCTTGGGGGCATCTTCAACAGCCAGTTCAAACTTCAGCGCCTCAATATCTAAGGGCTTTTCAGTCTCCTGATGAGTTACTCCCTTGCGATGGTCTTTCGCCCGATCCCTAGCTCTGCGCAGACGCTCGTACAGCTTCCCTGCCGCAATATCTACGGCAGCATAGCGGTCAGACGAGGATGCCTCTGCCCTAATAACCGGCCCCTTGCCGTGAACGGTAAGTTCAATACGCTCGGCAGTATCTGCCTGACGCGGATTACGTTCGTGGTTTAGTTCAACGTTCACGCGCTGGGCGCGGGGATAGAACTGGGTTACTTTCGATACCTTCTCTTCTACGTATTCGCGGAAGTTAGGGTGAATCTCGGCATTTCTAGCATTGACGATAATATCCATTGTGTCCTCCGGGGCACTCCGTTGGCCGAAGCCAGTTTGTGGGTACCAACCGCACCAACTGCGGCGGTCTTGTGTGTAGCTACCACCCCTCCCCTTGGAAGTTCAGGCCCATGCCTGATTTCCTTTAACTTTACCGTCTATTCACGTATCGCACATCACATATGCGGACTCGTATCTTCTATTTGGACAGGTGGCTTAGCAGCGGCTATTACTACGGCTCCGACTACCTGTCCCCCATGTTCTTCAATGGCTCTTGCACAAGCCTTCAAAGTTGCGCCAGTGGTTGCTACATCGTCCACTAACAGCACCTTTGGGCCTACCTTCCCTACGCACTTCACTCCCTCTTTCAAGCGCTCAGTTCTGCCTTTGCCTGATCTGCCTGCCTGGTGAGCACGTAGCGGCAGATACAACACATCTTGAATCTTCACTTGCTGGCCTTGCTTCGCCAGATACGCAGCTATTCCTAATGCAAGAGGACGACCGATCTTGTTTCCGAAGAGTCGCCGCTTCCAAGATGGCGGCGCCGGAACGATAGCAAGGTCATCGGCCCTACTTAGAAATGGCGCCTTTGCCAAGGCATGCCCGAGGCGAAGTAAATAGGGGTAGGGATCCACCCGCTGGTCATGTTTGAGAGCAAGCACAAGATTACGCAGGGCCCCCTCATACCAGTCGAGACACCATACGTTAGAGAGGTATACCCGCAAAGATGCAGACACGTCGAATGGAGACTCATCAAAGATGCCGCTGCATTCTTGGCAAAGTGGCGTATCCCAGGCGCCGCAGCCCATGCATTGGACGGGTACAACGAGGTCAAGTAGAGCTCCCATGGCAGTAATTGTTTCGAGGATCCGAAAACGAATCACCCGCAAAAAACCTAGGTTGTGGGTTGACTCCTGTGCACGCTTACCCGGGATAATTTAGCGAGGTAGCCTTTGTCTCTACAGACTTCCACCCGGCTCCAGACTTTATGAATAGCCGACCGTTTGAGTCAGCTACACGCACCGACTGCGAAGGGCCGCCCCGCAGCACCCGTGTTGCCCCCACCGGGCCAACCAAGTTGGTCGAGGTCGATCCGATCTCTTCTGTCTCAATATCGGGGGCGGATTGCCCATCCGCCTTCGCTAATACCGCAACCGTTGTCGAATCCACCCACCCGACATCGCGAATCTTCTGGATAGAGGTGGCAACCTGCGTGGGGTTCACCAATGCCACCGGGCTCCCGTGCTCGTCGCGGTGGACCACACACACGTAGGCCTCCTCAGTACCGTTCTTCTCGGATACCAGAAGCATCGCCCGCGCCCCATCCAGCGTAAGGACCAGGCGAGTTACTGCCCTACCGGACAGCCATTTTGCCGACACATCCTTGAGCTGGCCAGCTTCATTCATGACCACTACCGTCGCCGAGGAAGAATCGCCTGTCCAAATCCATCCTCGTCTATCCACTGCCGGAGGGCGCAATGCCTTCCCGGGGTAGGCGACTATCGGAGTCGATTGGCCAAAGAGTACCAATCCGGAATCTTCTGCATTGGCTACCAGTGGCGAGCTACTTACGGGGGAAATAGCCGGATCTGTCAACTGGTAGCTCTGAGTTTTCTGCGCGGATACTAGCTGCCGAGAATGGGAATTCAGGTCGCTTACTACGACCCCAGAGCGAATACCCAAGAGATAATCCGCGTCGTATTTCTGTTCTTCTGGCTGGGTTCCTGCGGGCAAGGCGGAACCTCCAGAAATCACGTTTAGCGTGGAAGAACTGGACAGCCCAGACAATGTCCGTTCGATCTGGCCGCGAGCCCATCCTAGGTCTTTAGAGGAAAGGGTACGTACCCTCCCAGATAGCTTCACGGACAGCTGTGATCCGTCCGTTTTTACAGTGTCATCTAATTTAGTGTTTGCGGGAATAAAAGTTCGCACGGCTGGGCTAATGGCACCCGAGGGGCCCTTCAGCAACAGCTTGATCAGGTTAGTGGACATGCCTTGCTTCGGCAGCCACCTGGGGTCGGCTACGTACACTTTCGCGTCAGTAGAAACAAAGTACAGGTTTCGCTTCGTATAGGCAGTGTTAAAAGAATCCAGGGGGATCATGATCCCCTGTGGCAAAGAGGTGATGCGCCACTGCCCACCTACCTTGCCGAAAGTTATTTCAGCGCCTGCCCGCGTGCCTATCTGGGAGGAATCACCAATGCCGTTCTGATCAACGCGCATTCTGCGGATACCGCTGAGCTTAGACACTTGTCCGTCCTGGTCATAGGTAATCCGAATAGAATCCTGAGTAACCGTAATTTCGCGCTTGGGATCCCAAATCCGGGCTGCTTCCTTGGTCAGGTATTCGCGCGCGGTAGCAAAATCGTCATAAGTACCGGCAGCCGCAGCACGCAAGAAATCCTCAGTAAGTCGCTGAGGACTGGCCCCTTTTGTGGGTGGAGCTGCCAGCTGCGCCAATGGATCTTGTACCCCCTGCTCGGGTTTGGCCGGAGTGACCGGCCCCGAGGTAGGTAACGACGCGCAAGAGCAAAGGAGGGAGACGGCTGCGCCTAGCAAAGCTAGTTTACGAATCTTCACGACGTTCCTCCTGCTCCTCTGGATAGTCGCCCTCGCTGACATTTTCCGGATCTGCCTCGTACATAGAAGGCGTCCCATCGGCAGATAGAAGCTCCACTGTCTGCTCTCCATTATCGGCAGCAACCGAACCCAGAGTGATGTCCTCGGGGTGGGTCCTAGACCACTCGGCGCGGGCCCTGTCCAATTCCGGATCGGATATTTGCAGCGGCAGCTCGGAAATGGGCACATCTGCCTTCACAGGAACCACCAGCATGAACGCTGATCCTGCCTGTGGGCACCCAATCACCGTAAGTAAACCGTTGTGGATATGGGCATCTTCTGCCGCAATTGCCAACCCCAAGCCGGTTCCTCCGGTGGTGCGGGCTCGGGCGGGGTCGGCACGATAGAAACGATCGAACACATGCGCAGCAACTTGGTCGGTCATTCCGACGCCCCAATCGCGAACGCGCACCGCCACAGCAGTCTTCGAACACGCTACCGAAACCTTCACAGGACGGGCTTCGGCGTGTTCCAAAGCATTTGTGTACAGGTTCCGAATGATCCTTTCTATGCGGATCGAGTCAATAGCTGCGATCGCTGGACCGGCAGTCTCGAAAATAGTTTCCACCCCGTTAGCCTGCGCCAAAGCCTCAGAATCAGAAATCACCCTGGCCGCAATCTGGCTAATATCTATGTCTTCACGTGTGGAAAGCGCAGTGTTGGCATCAATCCGGCTTATTTCAAGTAGATCAGAGAGCATCCGTTCAAAGCGCTCTACCTGTTCGTAGAGAATCACCGCCGAACGCGATTCCACCGGTCCCATGTCCTCTTTGGAATCGTGCAAAACTTCAGCCGCCATTCGGATAGTGGTCAGCGGCGTACGAAGTTCATGGGAAACGTCCGAGACGAAACGGCGTTGTAGATCTGCTAGTGTCTCGTAATTTGCAATCTGTTCCTGCAGCGAATGAGCCATCTTATTGAAGTTAGAAGCCAGGATCGATAGCTCGTTGTCGCCTTCTACCTCCAGACGGGCAGACAAGTCGCCCTCGCCAAATCTGGAAGCAGCCGCCGCGGCCCTTCGCACAGGCGTAATTAGCTGGTAGGAGACACCAATAATGGTGACCGTCAGCAAGATCAAAATGATCAGCGTTCCTACCGCTAGCACCTGGATGATCATGTCGATGGTTCCCTGTTCAGGCGCGAGCGAATAGACGATGTAAAACTCGTGAGCACCTGCCATAGGCAACTGCACCGACTGGCCTACAACTATGCCGGGGACTTCTTTTCCGCCCACGTCCAGCTTCACCGATTGCCACTGAGCAGTTGAATCCGCCGCTACCTCGGTGCGCATCTGCGGAGTCAGTACTCCTTGCAGGGAGGTATCTACTACCTCGTTGATTCTTACGCTGGAGGCTTCTTGTGGACTGCGCAGCAACATGACCCCAACCGCACCGGCACCAGCCGCGCCTTCACGTTGATCCTGCATAAGCTGGTAAGCCACGTCCTGCAGCTCACCGCCATCCGTTACATTGGACTGGTCGAGCACCGTCTGCACGGCAGCACGACGCACGGACGCGTCAGAAATAATCTGATCCAGTCGCGATTGAAACAAGCCGTCACGAATGTGCGAGGAGACGAAAACCGAAAGCAACAGCATCATCACCGCTGTAGAGGCAACCAGCACCACGGTGATAAACACACCTAGGTTCTGGCGAATTGCTTTAACTAGGTATCGATCCTGAAACCACTTTACTGGGCGTAAAGAGAGGATACGTCCAGCAAGACTCACGCTTTGTCGCCACCAGCGCGGTAGCCAACTCCACGCACAGTAAGAACGATGACGGGATGTTCTGGATCAGCCTCGATCTTCGACCGAAGCCGCTGGATATGCACGTTCACCAAACGAGTGTCGGAAGCATGGCGGTAGCCCCATACCTCTTCGAGCAGCTCTTCCCTGGTGAATACTTTCCACGGCTTCCGGGCAAGGGTAACCAGCAGATCAAACTCGAGCGGGGTCAGTCCCAGATCCTTGCCATTCCTGGTCACTTCGTGGCCAGCAACGTCGATCTCGAGATCGCCAATTCGGACCCGTTCCGTCTCGGAATTATCTACATGACGCAGGCGAGCGCGCACCCGCGCCACCAATTCTTTCGGCTTGAAGGGCTTCGGAATGTAGTCGTCAGCCCCGGCTTCCAGTCCCCGCACCACGTCAGTGGTGTCGGTTTTTGCAGTGAGCATTACGATCGGTACGCCAGAAATTGAGCGAATCCGCCTGCAGATCTCGATGCCACTCAATCCCGGTAGCATCACGTCTAGAAGTACAAGGTCAGGCTGATCGCGTTCGAATGCTTCTAGGGCCTTATCGCCGTCTGCGCAGAAGGTCGCCTCGAAGCCCTCGGCACCTACTACAATGCCGATCATCTCGGCCAATGCCTCGTCGTCGTCTACAACCAAAATACGCGCGCTCATAAGGCTCCTTCTCTGTTGTTCGCCTCTTTATCTTACTTTGAAAGATTCCAGTTTTACTTCGAAAGATCGGGCTCAATGAATATTGTCAGATCTAGTTCCGGCAATGAGCCGCGGATGGCAGCTTCAGCCTCGTTGATGTGGTCCGCTATCTGCTTGCCAGAAGAATTCGCCGCCACAGCAATCTTGGCAGCCACCAGCACTTGCTCAGGCCCCAAATGCAGAGTCTGCAAATGGATGATGTGCAGATCAGCTTCCCTAAACCCTTCCCGCAGCCGTCTGGCGACGTTTGGGGTAACCGACTCTCCTAATAGCAATGAAGCCGTCTCAGAGGAAAGGAACGCTGCTACCACTATCAGCAGGATACCAATGGCGCCAGATCCTAGAGCATCCCATCTGCCATTGCCGGTAGCTAAGGTTGCTCCCACCCCACACAACGCGAACACCAGACCGGTAAGTGCAGCAATGTCTTCCAACATCACTACTGGAATTTCAGGTGCTCTAGCAGAGCGAATGTAGCCAAAGATACTCTGATTCCCTCTAGCTTTACCCGCCTCCTTCAGGGCGGTCCTAAGCGAAGTGGCCTCGGCAATGATTGAAATCAGCAGTACGACTACGGGCACCCAATGCCATGAGGTAATCGGCTGTGGATCGACAAACTTGTGGTAGGCCTCGTAGAGGGCGAAACACCCACCTGCCAAGAACAGCACAATAGAGACGATGAATGCATACAGGTAACGGGCGCGAGCATAACCAAAGTTATGTTGCGAATCAGGCTCCTTTTGCGCCCTCTTGGAACCCACCAGTAGCAAGCCCTGGTTACCGGTATCCGCAAAGGAGTGGATTCCCTCGGCGAGCATTGCTGAAGACCCGGTCAGTAGCCACGCCGCTATCTTTGCGATCGCAATTGAAACATTTGCCGCAGCGGCAGCAAAGATTGCCTTCGTTCCGCCCTTGTTACTCACTGGCGACCGCCAACATTATTCTGTTCACTTGTCAGTAAAAGAGGGACTTCGTCACGAATTGGGTATGCCTCACCGGAGGTGACGTCTACCAAGTATCCGTCCTGCTCTTCAAGCTTGTTACCGCTGGAAGGTGACACGAGAATATCTTTCACCCAGTCGCGCATACCTAACTCCTTTTACTGTTGGGGGGAAGTTTCTTGTCCCGATATTACGCGTAAATACCCCCGTTTTCTTCCTACCTGCGTCCTCGCTGCCGGATGACGCGAAACTGACGCGTCAAGTTCACTCTTTGGCTCCGGTTTGGCTATCGGCTGTGACTTGGGCTCGCTAGCCTTGCGCACTTCATTCGCGAGAGCCATCAGATCGTCATCGGTTGGGTCCCGCTCTTCGAATTTTGTTTCCAACCTGATTACTTCCCAGCCATTGGGAACAGTCAATCGATTTGCGTGGTCCGCGCAGAGATCATACGCCTGCGGTTCCGCCTCGGTGGATAAAGGGCCCAACACAGCGGTCGATTCGTCGTAGTCAAAAGTCAAAGTTGCCACAGCCGGGCGCGAACAAGTGGTCTTAAAACAGGTGCGAATAGGTCTCACATGTGCAGACTACCCGCCGGAGGGCGCGTTCCCCGGTTGGCAGGGCCGGGCAACACCAACTCCCCATAGATCTGAGTGAACAGCTGATTCATCTACCCCACAAAGACACAAATAGAATAATATGCAGTTACACTAATTTGTCGTTTCAGAAGAAATGCCTCTGCCACAGCTTTTAGCATGCATGAGTGTTCCAAGAAACTAATTGCTTAACTATTATCCAAGGGAAACGAAATTGAGACAGTTGAGGCCGTCCAAGTTACTAACTATTTGCGCTAGCGCCGCCATCTCGTATTTAGTCATGCTCCTCAGTTTCTACCCAGGCGTCCTATACGGACCTGATCTTGAAGAGCAGTTTGCGCAGGCCTCCGGTCAAATTCCTTTCAACGATTGGCACCCGCCCCTTATGGCACTCGTATGGAAATGGGGAATGTGGCTAACTTCCAAACCGTCGTGCCTATTCATCTTCGAAATAACCCTCTTTGTGGGCTCACTCCTGGTTTTTGCCTTGTCGGGATATCGAAGGGGAAAACTCGATTTGCTCTGGGCCTGCCTGATTACCCTCCTCCCCCTTTACGCCCCTCTCCTTATCCAGTCGGGAAGGTTATGGAAGGACCAGTTCCTAACATTTTGCCTTCTTGCGGCAATTGCAAGCCTTTGGGTAGGCGGCAAAAAACGCGGCCAGTGCTGGTCTTTAGCCTTGTTCTTTGTGTTCGCAGCCGCGGCCATCTTGTTACGCGCGAACGGCTTCTTTGCAGTAGTTTTCTTGCTTCCGCTAGCCGGGACGAAGATCCGCGCCTTGCTTCCACATCTGCAGTCAGGTCAGGGCAAGACCAAAAGACTCTTTCGTAGCAGAACCGTTATAGCCATCGGCTGTGCCTGCCTAGCTCTGATTGTTGCCACCGCAGGCTTGAATGCCACTGTGAAGATCGCTGCACAGCCGACAAAGACTCATCAGATCGACCAGCTATTTTTGGATGACCTCATAAATACTTCCTCCCCTACGGAGGTGATGGATTTGCCGCTATCTGGCGATTTCAAGAAATTCTTGTCCTCTGCCATCACTCGCTGCTCGGCCGAAGGGCATAAACAGAACCTGATGTGGTATTCCTGCGCAGATGGCAAACGGATAACCATTAAAGATGGAACCACAGTTTTCTCTAGCATCCACCGCTTCCACCCAGAGTTTATGAAGGCCTGGTTCGCGGTCATTCCACAGCACCCGTTTAAATATGTTGGCTACAGAATGGAAGTGTTCTCCCATTTTATTTTCGATACCTGGCCTGCCAATCTAGGAAAGATCAAAGAACATTTCTCTCCAAGGTTTTCCGCCGCATTTACCTCAACATCAAGCTACACAGATTCTGTAAGTTCCAGGTGGGCCCCATTCCTGTTCTGCCCCGCTACCTATCTTCTGATCAATCTAGCGACTATTTGCTTCCTACAAAGACGAAAAGGCCAGCTCTCAGAAGAACATCATTCATTTGCATTCTGGCCCCCTGCAGCATCTTTGTTCTGGCTGGTAAGTCAAATTCCGATAGTTCCCGTCTCGGATTACCGCTACAGTTATTTTTCGATCGCCACAACCGCGCTCGCAGTTGCAGTATTGATGGGCGGGTTGAGCCTGAAGACAAAAACTCCCGGCGGACATGCCTCGCTAGCTAGGTAAATCGGAACTAGAGTCTACGTATGAGCATCTGCAGAGATCGACACGGTAGAGGAAGACGCGGCGTATTAATGCCACCCACCTTGCCCGGTTCGCTCACTCGGTCCCAGTTCTTTGACATGCTTGTGATCGCTAATGCCAGATCCATCAGAAAGGGATTCCCTAGTGTGGCAGATTGGGAATTCGCCGTCGAGGATGTGCCTCCGTCTGATCCTGCCCCCTGGGAACGACAGGCGCCGGTCTTAGCACGAACGTTTACCGGGCGCGCTGGGTCAGGGCTGAAGCCTAGGGTGGTGCTCTACCGTATTCCACTTTCTATGAGGGCGAGCAACCGCCGCGACCTGGCAAAAATTATCCGGCTGGCGCTAGTAGACCAGATCGCCTCGGCACTGGGAATTGCCCCCACTGATGTAGATCCGGGGTTTGACCCTAACGGATTTTAACGCCTATTGCTGTGAGTTCGCGGGCTGATCTTGAACTGGTAAAAGTGGAGATTGCGGACTTGCTTACCACTGCTGTGATCGCAACCGGCCCGTCGGACTTCCATTGCCATGTGCCTTCAGGCAGCGCAACTGAAGCACTCTTTAGGGCGGGCACCTTTAGCTTCTTCGGGGTTTGCCCCGCGCCGCGGAATTCCACTACGCCATCGGCATTTGCACTGGCATAGATCTGGGCTCCCTTGGGGACGATCAAAATCCCGTCCTTTGCCGCAGCCCTTGCAGTCGTCCACGTGAAGTCTTTATCCTGTCGTTCGCGGACTGCAGCCAGAACTGGCTTATCGGATAGCACCTGCACTGTACCGCGTCCCTGTCCAAGACCAGCTAAGGAGATCTCGGCGACGGCTCCGGGTTCTACCGTAACTTTCCCGCCGGGAACGGGTATTCGTTCATCGCCCTCGGCCTTGTACACCTGAGCGTGGATGGCCTTATTTGCGGGGTTAGTAATCTGCAACTGGGCATCGGCAAAGCCTACCCCAGGAATCAAGTTGGTCATGTCGGGGCCTTCGGCGGCCTCTGTTACTTCTGCGCCTAGGTCGTTTAGCCCTTTAGTCATCGACTGTTGTAGCCAGGCGCTTACTCCCGCACCAGTCGCAGTCAGGTGTAGGCTCACGCGTTCTTCTTCAGGGGCTAGTCCTGCTAAGGGAACCGTTACCGTCTGGCCTGCTGGCAGACTCACACGCGAGCTCACCAAATCGACAGGCCCAGTCTTCGAGAATGCTTCGATCGTAACGGTAGAATCTTCCTCGCTGGGATTAGCCAGTAGCAAGGTGGAATCTGTCCCGGTGGTGGTGGCTCCTCCAAGTAACCACATTGAAGTGCGCGGACTTTCGCAGGTGGAAAAGGCTTTTGGGGTGTTGCTCTGAAGCCCCACAGCCACGGCAGCTTTCCCGTTTGAGGGCGGCGCCTGCAGTATCGCCCCGGCAGGAGCCTCGGCCCCTATTTCCTTGCCGTCAACAAGCACGCGTGCAGGCGTGCCTTGTTGGGTGATCCCGGCAATGGCTGCCTTTCCTTTTCCCCCTGTTGGAGCGCATGCGGTAAATGTAGGGCCTCGTTGAGGCGTGACGTAAGAGTACGCAACGGCCTTAGTCCCAAGCGGATGAGTCCCGTAGGCAACAATGCCGCCAAGTCCACCGATAAGCGCGAGGGCCGAGAGGGGCGCAATTATTTTCCTAGCTTCCACGTTACGACCTCCTTCCGTTCGGGCCAGATCGCAGCTGCCAGGGCTCCTAGCACTAGCGCTCCGTAGGCTAGCCGCCACGGCCATATCCAGATCGGATTGATACTCAGCCGAAGGGTGCCGCCCAGATTAGCTGGCACTTCAAAGCTCTGCAATCCTGCCGCACTGGTTGCCTCTAAGGCCTTGCCACCGAGTGAGGCTTTCCAGCCGGAGTCTGCCCGCTCCGCAAGTTTTAGGGTACGTACGGACGGACTTGCGCTGATTTTTGCCCGAGCGCTCAGATAGCCGGAGGGTACTACCTGGTCGCCAACCTTTAGGCGGGCGCTTTGAGGGCGCACACGCCACAGTATTCCTAGGTCGTTAGAGCCTATCCGGGTTATTCCCTTCGCAGCGTCGATTTTTTCGGCGAGATTCCGGGCGAGCGCTTGTTCAGTAGAGGGCGAAGCTACCTCGTCGCTTCCTAGTACAGAGCGCGGGATTATGACTTCGCCTACCCCCAGATCCGCTAGTTCGTTAGCAACATCAGTCCCCGAGTTAGAGGCTAGGTTTGCTACTGCGGAACGCAGTTTCGCCGCGGCCCCCTCACCCGGCGCCTGCAAGCTAGAGAGCACGTTCCGCCCGGTCAATGAGGCGGTATTTGTGCGCAGCAGGGACACTTCTATTGCGCCGCTTGTGGGACGCAGGGTAGCGACCTTGGAGCGCGTGCCGGAATCTTGCACTCCTTGTTGGGTTGCGGGTACCTGTCGGTTTGGCGCTGCCTGGAAGCTATCTGGGGTGGGTGAAATTGCGAAGTAAGTACCACTGCCCAACCCGCCAATTAGAAGCACCAGCGACAGAGCTACTCCTAGCACCAGGATCGGCTTTTTCCTCCAGGGTCTGCGCAGATAGTCCAGAGTAGAAATTGCCGCTCCGATTAGTCCTACCCAGGCCAGTGTCAGCCCGGGTCCGGGCCAAGTAGAAACCATGTTGTAGTTTTCGTCTATGCCTGCCTGAACAGAGACAGACAGGACCGCGATTGCCGCCCCTGCCAGCAAGCAGAGCCAGGAGATGCGGGCAGCAACTACGCGTTCCGGAAGAGCGAGGGCGATTACTGCCAGGACAGCCAGTGCCGCCCCCAGTAGGGCCAGTAGCTCTTTACCAGCTAGGGGTACTCCTGCAAGTAACGCCCAGGTAGGAACATTCGGGGTCTGCACCGGCATGCCAGCAGTTGAAAGAAGCACGGTCGGTAGGTGTCCCTTTCCTAGGGCATCCGCAAGCGAGGGCGATATTGCAACTAACATGGGAACGCCTGCCAGTACCCCGATGAGTCCGCCAGGCCGGTGGGTTAGAAGCAGATAAATACCAGCGACCAGGTATACCAGGGCTCCGCTCAATCCGAGGATCGGGGAGGCGGCGCCTACCACCAGCAGCGCTAGGATGCCGACAAAGGCACGCGTGTGAGGACGCCCAAGTTCACCGGCAACTCCTTTTCCATTCACCCCAAAGCCTAGGTGCGGGGCGTGGGCTCTGACCAAGCCCGCGACCGCCCACACAATAAGTGGGAAGAGGGCGTGGGCCAGGGAGGGCGCAAAACGGCCCTGGTGCATTCCGATTAGGAAGAAGGGAGCACACATCCATCCGAAAGCTCCGACGGTTCTAGCCCACGGAGCGCGGGTCACGACCCCCGTACCAGCCCAGGCTGTGGCAAAGGAGATTAGTGGCAAGAATGCGAAAAGGAACGCCATCGCTTTAGACGGAGATATTCCCACTGCAGCGAAGGGTCCTGTAAACATGCAGAGAATCGCTAGAATCGGGTCTGCCATGCCGGCTTCCCCTAGCCCCGACGGGATCCAATTAGAGAAGGCCGCTTCGGCCAGGTCGCGCCATCTAGAGGGAAGGTCCAGCCAAGCACCGCCGTACGGGTGTGCCCAAACACCGCGGGTGAGGAAAAGATTCAGAATGCCAGCCACCACTAAAGATGCTGCTAATGCGGCTTTCTCGCGTCCTCGTCTTGCTACTACCGCCGCAGCAGCGACCGGTTCCAAAGGCGCGGGGCGGGCCGCATCAAGTTCGATCTTCTTGGCAATCTTCCGTTCGGCTCGCACTTCAGCTCTGGTCAGCTCCAACGGGGCAAGCCTTGCTCTTGCCATTATTCTGGCTCGGCGAATGCGACTGCGTCCTGCTACTACTTTCCCGGGACGGGTCAGAAAGGCGATGGCTGCGTGAAGCTGCGCCCTCGCCTGTGCTCGCTGGCCGCGGACCGTGTGGCCGAGCCACCGAGTAAGCCCGCTCCCCAACGCCCACAGGGCGATGAACGGCACGGCAAACCAGTACACTGCCAAGGCCGCGTTGTAGTAGCGCGAACGGCGTAGTTCTGCCGGGTTGGCCCGCTCTCCACGGAACGATTCCTGAGCGTGCCTCACCCGCGCTTTTGCTACTAGTACGACTCTGTGCCCTGCCAGGTGTAGTCTCCGGCCAAGTTCAAGTCCTTCACCGTACCTACCGGCTGATGGGTCTAGCCCCCCGGCTGCGCGAACTTTCTGCCAATCCAGGAGCAATCCCGCAGTGCCAAGAGCTAAGACATCCGAACGGTCGTCACACTGGCCCTGGTCGATGTCGTCATTTAGGGGCATCCGCCATCCTGTACGCGTGGCCTCTATGCCTGCGCTCAGGAGTTTTACCCCTTCAAAATCAAGTTGCGACGGACCGCATGCTGCGATGGTCCGCCCTTTTTCCATCTCTAAAGCAAGTAGTTCCAAACAGTTTGGAGCGGGAGCCGAATCGTCGTGTAGCAGCCACAGAAGAGGTTCCTCAATACTATCAATCTGGGCTATTACTTGCCCCAGTGAGGTAGCTCCTGGGACAGAAATGACGTCCAACCAGTCAGATTTCACTTCCGCCAAAAGAAAATCAGCACTGGTATCTACCACGCTAACCCTGTCGGGGAGAACAGTAGAGGAAAGAATAGCTTCTAAAGTGGCGTCGAGGTACTGGCTGTCTCCGGGAGTGACAACCAAGGCCCGCACGGGCTTGAAGGCGCGGGCGGAGGAAAGTTCGCGGTTCAAACCGCTTTGCGACGTAGACGCCGCCGCTCACGTTCAGATAGGCCGCCCCAGATCCCAAAGCGCTCATCGTTTTCAAGAGCGTACTCTAGGCATTCTTGGCGAACTTCGCATGCCGCACAAACGTTTTTTGCCTCGCGGGTGGAGCCACCTTTTTCCGGGAAAAATGCCTCCGGGTCGGTCTGGGCACAGAGGGCGCGCTCTTGCCAGGCAAGTGGCCCTTCAAGTACGTCCATGTCGGCATACTCGGAACCGAAGGCTTGGGTTAGGTCAAGGTCACCTTCGCCAAGTATGTTCCACACAGCGCTCCCCCTCGTTGTTGCGAATCTAAATTACATGCGTGTCATTAGTCTATGTCAAGAGCATACATGATAGCGAGCCCCATTTTTCCGCCCGATGATTTCCATCGCTTGTGTCTTTGTTGCTATTTCGCGCCAAACCTTGCTCGCAAAGGACTCTATTATTAGGTTATGAATCTTGTATCACTTGTTCGAGACCTGGATAAACGCGTAAGCCCCGCCCTTACTTCCTATGTTGGAGGCGAGCGGGTAGAGCTAACCGGCCACGTGCTTGCCAATTGGTTTTCTAAGATCGCCAATTTACTAGTGGATCTTTCAGATGGTGACACCGAGGCGGCAGTGACCCTGGACCTGCCGCTGCACTGGCGCTCAATTTGCTGGACTATTGGCACCTGGCATGCTTCACTCCCCCTCAACACGTCTGCCCCCGTCCTTGCAGTGACAGACCAGGTAGACACCGCTAAGACCTGGGTAAAAGAAGATAGGGCCGACTCGGTTGGGCTACTATCTTTACCTTTCCATCACCTCACTTACCCCCATCCGCTTCCGGAGGGAACCGTCGACATCGCCTCTGACATGATGGCGAACGCCGACTCTCTAGTGTGGGCTCCCTCGCCGGATGAAGACCTTCCTCTTTACGAGGGCGGACCCGCTTTTGCCGAAGTAACTTCCATTGCGCCCGTTCCTGCCGGAAGATTCGCTATTAGTGGCGACCTCTTCGCGGTTAGCCTGCAGTGTGTTCGGCTATGGGCGGCCGGCGGCAGCGCGGTGTTGATCCCAGCTGATTTGGATGACCAAGAGTTGGAGCGCATCCTGCAGGTCGAGGGCGCTACCTTAGGGGACGTCCACCTGCGCTAGGTGCCCGTGCCCGCGCACTCGCACGGTACCGTCAGAGGCGTCGATAAACGCCCCATGGCCCCGCTGTAAAGAAAGCTCATTCGATTTTGTAGCGATCACTGCTTGCCCATCGAGGCAAGTCAAGATCCTAGGCCCCCTCCCCGGCAGAGGACGCCACTCGGCTCCCAGCTGCGCTAACGAGAGTTCAAAATCGTCAACAGGGGCGTAGTAGACGGCGGTCCAGTTGTTGACCCACTCTGGGGCTATACGCATCGGTGGGGCTGCAGAAAAATCTGTGCATCGCAGTGCCTCGCGCGCATCCACGTATTTCTCGGTTAACCCGGCTCGCAAGACGTTGTCGGAAGCTGCCATCAGTTCTAGCCCCAAGCCCGACATGTAGGCATGGATATGCCCGCAGGGAATGAACAGGGTCTCGCCTCTGCGCAAGGTGACAGGGTTTAGCAGGAGCGAAAGCACTGCTCCTGCGTCTCCGGGATATTCCTCCCCAAGCTCGCACGCAATGGTATCGGCTCGCTTCGATGGCGTGGTGCCCCGGTCGATGCGGTCTCGGCAAGCCACCACCACTTCGTTGACGGCTGCCTCATCCGGGCACGTGTCAGGATCCATCAGTTGGGTCGCAATGGTGCGCATTCCGAGCGCATTAGTTTGGTGGTCCAGAATATCGAAGAGGGAGCGAGCTAGCGGTGCGGCTAAGTCGCGTAAGATCTCGCGGGCTTTGCGGGGCGCCCTAAAACCGACCACCGCCTCAAAATCGGTGAGCGCCATCAGCATCTCTGGCTTGTGGTTGGAATCCTTGTAGGAGCGCGAGGGCGAGGAACGATCAATCCCCTGTTCTTCCTCGCGCGCGTATCCCTTGACCGCGATCTCTTTTGAGGGATGCACCTGCAGAGAAAGGGGCCTGGCAGGCGCCACGTATTTCATCAAAAATGGCAGAGACTGCCCAAACCTGTCGACGGTGTCCTGTCCGAGTGCGGACAACGGATCAGAACAAATATGCTCTTCCAGCGTTCCCCCGCCCACTATTTTGGTTGGTGCTATCGGGTGGGATCCGTACCAAATTTCGGCTACCGGTGTAGAGTCGGCAGGCTCGCGTAGTAAGGCTGGCAGTGCATTTCGTGAGCCCCACGCGTAGGGTTGCTTAGCGCCCTCGAGCAACAACATCTAAGGAATATTCCTTCCCCGCGCGTGCTGGTAGAGGTCGTACCACTGACTCCGCTCTAGGTGGACTTCCCGGGCACGCGCACAAGCCCAAATCCGTTCCGGCTTGGTAGTACCTATGACTGGCACTATGGCTGCCGGATGCTTCTCTAACCATGCCAATACTATGGCCTCTGGCGGCACCGACATATTCTGGGCCAACTGATGCACAAGTTTCCGGGTCTGTTCCACGTTCGGATCGGCTGCGGGCACATCCGCGGTGTAAAGACCACCGTCTAAGGGGCTCCAAGCTTGAATTTGCACGCCCCTATTTAGACACCATTCGATCGTTTGCTCGTCAAAGCTGGGCTGGCCAGCAGTGTTGAAGTCTACTTCTGCGTCCACAAAGGCGTGATGTCCCAGCGAAAGCTGGAGTTGATTTGCGGCTAGTGGAACGTACTGAGCCCAGGCTCGCAACTGCGCCGAATGCATATTCGAGACCCCCACTGCCCCGATTACCTTCTGTGCCAGCAAATCCATGAGTGCCTTACCAACGGCTGCCTTGTCGGCCAACGGATCGGGCCTATGTATAAGGAGGACGTCGATGTGGTCGGCGCCGAGGCGGTCCAGCGACCCCTCCAAAGATTCCTTCAATCTATCCGGCGTCTGTTCGTACCTGGGCACTCCCTTTAGGTGGATCCCAAATTTAGTCTGGATTTTGAAATGGTCGCGAAGCGAAGGATCGGCCTGGAAAGCCGCAGAAATTGCCTTATCGGCATACCCGTCCTTATAGATGTCTGCCGTATCGATCGTGTCGATCCCAACCTCTTTAGCAGCCCGCAAAGCCGCGAGCGCTTGAGACGCTTCTGCCTCGCCAACACGCGGCGAGTCCCATGGGCCGCCCAGCCCCATTGCTCCGTAGATCATGGTTAAACAATAGCGGGGGCGCACCAGAGCCGCCCCCGCTAAAGTGATTACCTACTATTTTTCTTTCGGATGAGTCATAGAGGCCACGTCAAGGGCCTTGTCCAGATCCTCTTCGCTAATTTCGCCACGTTCCACAAAGCCCAAGTCAATGGTGGATTCGCGGATTGTAATACCTTCCTTGACCGCGTGCTTGGCGATCTTAGACGCTGCCTCATACCCGATCACCCGGTTCAGCGGGGTGACGATCGAGGGCGAAGATTCAGCCAGTTCCTTACAGCGGTCAACGTTTGCCTTTAGGCCATCAACTGTCTTCTCGGCAAGAACCTTGGCGGCGTTACCCACGATGTTGATTGATTCGAGCAGGTTGGAAGCCATGACGGGCAGCATAACAAGCAGGTCAAAATTGCCTTGAGCTCCCGCAAAGGCGATGGTCGCGTCATTGCCTATCACCTGGGCTGCGACCTGGACGGTGGCTTCAGGAACAACTGGGTTGACCTTGCCTGGCATGATCGAAGAGCCCGGCTGCAAGTCGGGCAGTGCCAGTTCGCCAATACCGGTACGCGGGCCCGATCCCATCCAGCGCAGATCGTTACAGATCTTCACTAGCGAGACGGCCACGGTGCGAATAGCCCCGGACATTTCAACTAGAGAATCCTGGGCCGCCTGCGCCTCGAAGTGGTTGGGCGCCTCGGTGAAAGGCAGGCCCGTGTTCTGGGCAATCAATTCGATAACACGCTGGCTGAATCCGGCAGGAGTATTGATTCCGGTGCCAACCGCAGTGCCACCAAGCGGCAACTCGCATAGCCGCGGCAGTGCGCCCTCGATCCGCTTGATGCCGTTGCGGATCTGCATAGCGTAACCGGAGAACTCCTGCCCCAGCATGATCGGGGTAGCGTCCATTAGATGGGTTCGGCCAGACTTCACAACGTCGGCGAATTCCTCAGACTTCTTCTCCAGTGACTGCGCCAAGGTCTTGAGTCCCGGAAGCAACACTTCGTTGACCGCTTGCACGGAAGCAATGTGGATAGAGGTCGGGAACACGTCATTTGAGGACTGGGAAGCGTTCACATGATCGTTGGGGTGTACGGTGTCGCCCTTGATCCGACTTGCCAAGGTGGCAACCACTTCGTTTGTGTTCATATTCGAAGAAGTGCCGGATCCCGTCTGGAAGATATCGATCGGGAATTCCTTGTCGTGCTTGTTTTCGATGACTTCTTCCGCAGCCTGCTGGATCGCCTTCGAGGTGGCCTCGTCAATTACGCCCAATTCTAGGTTGGCAATTGCTGCCGCGCGCTTTACTTGCCCAAGAGCGGCAATGTGGTGATCCGATAGTCCCTTTCCAGATATCGGGAAGTTTTGTACTGCACGCTGGGTCTGTGCGGCATAGAGAGCCTCCTTTGGCACCTTTACTTCGCCCATCGTGTCATGTTCAATGCGGAATTCGTCAGCCATTGACTTGTCTCCTACTCGTAGTTGGGTGGCGCTGCGCGCCGCTGCTAACTATTGTCTCGCACACATTTTTTCTAGGCTAGTCGTAGGTCCCATTATGCCCGCGCAAACCCTTGGGGTATGCCTTATCTGCCCATCTGCCACCACTACCGCATATACATTCGCCCATATTGGTCTGGTCCGTGTTGATGAAATAGGCAAAGACACATCCAAGGGTTACTTCCGCGGGAAAGTTTCGTTCTGAGCTACACGGACTTAGAGCCGCATCAATATTGATGGTGGTCGTGTACCACACTTGGAATTGGAAGAGTCAGCGGCGGAATTGACATCTTCCTACTCATCTCCAGCTATTTGCTGATGCAGATGTTCTTACGACGCATAGATAGAAATGGCCCGCTCAATGTTGTCCAGTACTGCCTGAAGGTCTTCCGCCGACTATTACGCCAATAAAGACCGGGTTAGCCCGTTTCAACATTTTTGGTCCCTTTCTATTCAGGGGCAGATATTCCTGGCCTGGCCCGCCCTTATTTCTTTGACTGTGTGGATAGACCGCAAGATCGGGGTGTGCGCTAGGAGCGGGCTGTGGACTGTTTATGGAATAATCTTTGTCGCATCCCTGACCTGGTTTATATACATAACTAACGCAGATCAGACCTACTCTTACTTTTTCTACTTTCACCCGCCTGTGGGAATTCGCAATAGGCGCGCCGTTCGCCCTCGCCCTGCCCTTAGTGGAGCAGCAGTTTGGCTTTGGACCAAACTTTCGGGGAACTCCTTCACTTCCCAATCGGCTGGTGCGGGCAACCGTCGTATAGGTCGCATTCATAGCCATTTTGCTGTGCGGGATTATCTGGGACGTGCAAGGAGGATTTCCTGGTTTCACGGCATTATGGCCCACTGTAGCCGCACTATTAGTTATTGCATAGGGACGCGCTCACCTTCCCTGGTCGGTAGCCTCGCTCCTTTCTACAAGACCGTTCCAACATTTGGGGGACATTTATTACGCCCTCTACCTGTACACTGGCCGCTCCTCATCACCCTTACTATCACTGCCGAGGGCGGAAAGCGTGGTTGGCTTCGCAAACTTGCGGTTCTATTCGGGAGCGTAATAATTGCTGGGCTACTCACACGGTTTGTGGATGCGCCAATACGCTACTCAAACTGGCTAACCCAGAAACGGCGCCGCTCAGCGGCGGTCATTGTAGTAGCCCTAGCAGCAGCACTAGTGCCGCTCACCGTTGCGAACATTCACCTAGATAGAATGGTTCAAGCAACAGACAGGCTAGCAGCGCGCAATAATCGGGGAGCCCGAGTTCTTTTGCATCCCAATCTGCGAAAAAATACTTGGCCTGCTTCCCCGCTCACCGAACTAAAGAATGATTGGTCGCTTACCGCACTGTATCAAGGTGAGTGTGCCCATGGGGCGGGCCTCAAAGGCGGCGAGCCAGGAGTCAGCCCAGTGTGCAAGATGGAGTAAGGACGCATTGGCTTTCACCCTGACTATGAAGCCCGATTTGGTGATATTGACTTCCTCCTTCAAACCTAAGGACAGCAATAATGAGGAAATAGTTCAACCCGGCGTCCAGGAAGCTATAAGGAGGTATTTGCAGGGTGGAAGTGCTGTATTGGCCCTGAGAGATGCTCCCCGATTCTCGACGGATCCGAACGTGAACATAGAACGTGCCCAGGAGATGGCGTTTAAGGCCACAGGTATACACCCCACGCCTGCCCCTTCGAAAGCCTATATTGCCTTTTTAAAGAAGCAGAGAGAGCCGGTGTCCTACCTAGACCCATCGCCGTGGATCTGCCCGTCTGGGGCTTGCCCAATGATTATTGGTAACATCTACGTTTATCTTGACCAGAACCATTTAAAGGCACAATACGCTAAATCCATGGGACCACTATTCGCGTGCGAGGCGCCAAAATTAGCTTTACCCAAGTAAGCTACAGGGTGTAGTGGCCTCTGCAGAATGTATTGAGGCGTTTCCACAGGAGGGAGAGGGCATGGCGACAAGGCCATTGGTTTCTATTGTTACGAGGACGAAGGACCGCACCGTCCTCCTTGATCGCGCACTCAAAGACTGCGCCAAGCAGACCATGCGCGATTTCGAGCTCATCGTAGTAAACGACGGCGGCGATCCAGCTCCTGTAGACGCGCTCCTCGAAAAGCATGCAAGCCTCTTGCAGGGACGGGCACGCGTCATTCACAATGAGACTTCCCAAGGCATGGAACGAGCCTCAAACATAGCGATAGAGTCCTCTACCGGCCGCTACATCTGTATCCATGACGACGACGACACCTGGTCGCCCCTGTTCCTAGAACGTGCATCCAACTTCCTAGACGAGCACCCCGGCTACGGCGGCGTAGCCGTTCGAACGGAAATCGTCCTGGAAAAAATCGAAGGACAGACTGTAACTGAGTTGGGCCGCGAAATTGCCTGGCCCGATGTAAAACAGTTCTCGCTGTCTAGACTAATGAGTTCCAACATTGCGGTACCAATATCGTGCATGTACCCCCGCTCGGTCATCGACGAATTGGGCGGTTTCCGTGACGATCTACCGGTCGTCGGAGATTGGGAATTTCATCTGCGCCTAGCAGCAAAGTACGATGTGGGCTTCATCGATGGGCAGCCGTTGGCCTTCTGGCATCAGCGCCGATCCCAAGCTGGTGTATTGGGTAATTCCGTGTTTGCAGGCGCAGAAAAGCACCACTATTTCGATCTGAAAGTGCGGGATGAGTACTTGCGCGAATACGCCGAGAAGAACGGAGTTGGCGCACTGCTATGGCAAGCGGCAATGTTTAATCAGTTACGGGGCAGCCAGGAGACTGCCTTCGGATGGGCAAAGTGGAAAGTAAAGAACTTCATCCAAGACCGTAGAGGCAGGAAATAGACAAACCACACTGTGGGGCCACTCCAATATTGGAGTGGCCCCACATGCTTGTTACTTGGATACGGTCATGCGGTAGACGAATGCAGCCATCGCATTACGATCAATTCGCTCCCAGGGACGGAACGTCTTGTCTTCTTTCCAGCCAGTAGTTACCCCACTGTTGTAGGCCCAGAAAATGTCGTCTGCAAAAGCCATTCCCTTCTTCACGTCACGCAGCCCGTGCCGGTCCGCTGTATCAGCTATCATCGCAAGCGCTCTAGAGTCCGGATATTTGGCTCTAAACTCTGGCGTCTGTACAAAGCGACGTAAGAAGGCTGCCATAGCATTGCGGTCGATAGGTTGCCACGGACGGAATTCCTTATGACCGCGCACCTTCCAGCCTGTAGTTATCCCCCGCTCAGCTGCCCAGGAAATCTCTTTGTAGAATGCATTCTTGGGGGTTACATCGGTGAACACTTTCTTTTTCGGAGTATATGCGGGCGAACCAGCCAACCTATATAGGTAAGCCGCCATAGCATCGCGGTTGATCTTGTTGAACGGACGGTACGTCCCATCAGGCCAGCCGGTAGTTACTCCCCGATCCCTTAGCCACTTGATTTCTGCAGCAAATGGGCTGTCCGCCCAGACATCTACAAAGACCTTACCTTCCGGCTTCGACAGTTGGGCAGCCGGTGCCGGCTTCGGCTTTTCAGCGGGAGCCGGTGTCGGCTTCGGCTTTTCAGTGGGATCTCCCCACTTCGGAAATAGGGTCCAGTCCTGGTCAATTACTGTTTGCGCATCCACTTCAGTACCGGGCGCACAATTGCGCTCGCGGCACCATTGGATGGAAACCTTCCCATCTTCCCTACCTATCTCAGGCAGTTCCCCTAGCTTCTGACCTACGGTTAGGTCTCGCTGTTTCGGCGCGATGGCCTCGCCCTTGGTGTCGAACTTTAGAAATACCTTGCTTTGTTCCCTTTGTTGTTCAGCGGTCTGGTAGACGCGAACGTAGTCAACATCGATTTTGGCATTCTTGTAGTCGAGCTCAGTTCCACTAGGCCTTCCGGCCCATATGCCTGGCGCCTTCAGGCCCATGTTCAAGATCAAGTAGAATTTCTTGTCGAATGGTGCAAGCGCTGGAGAGTCCTTGTGTACGGTGCCGTTTTCCTTATTTATCCAAGAAGAGTCCCACCGCCTATTCCCATAGGTATTTCCCTTTGCCTTTTCATGAACTGGCGGCTCAGCAGAGCGCGTATCCTTGCGCGCGTATTCCTTGCCATCCATATAGAAGACGAAGCCGTCCGGAGTCCAGTCCATTGCCCACACATGCCAACTACCTGCCAAATCTCCTCGCGCAGGTGAGAAAGCAATCGCGGCGCTATCGCCGTCGTCACGAGTAGAAGTAGATCCTGAAGTATGCAGTACTGTCTGGTTCTGCTTAGGAGTGGCAGATCGCGGATATTCAATCCAGTCGATCTCTCCATCCCTAGGCCAACCGTACGGGCTCTGTTCTGGCATCATCCATAGCGCTGGCCACGTCCCAGGTGCCGAGTAGAACTTTACGCGGGCCTCAAAGTGACCAAATTTCCACGCCTTTACTCCTGCAGTCTGAATGCCTGCGGAAGCATCTTTCCCCCACACTCCTGGCAATCGAGTGGCCTGCAAACGCAAGATGCCATCTTTCAAAACCAGATTGGAGCCATCAGGGTCAGACGGATCGAACTTATTCACATACTCCATAGCTCCGTTCGACCAAGGCTTCGACTTGTTTATATCCCCCCATCCTGCATCTAATTGCGAACCATTAAATTCGTCATTCCAAACCAGATTGTATGTTTTACCTTGCGAAGTAATAGTTTGTGGCACTTCGGAGGTAGCCTGATCATCTGCTATAGCAGATGGAATTACTATCCCTGTTGCCATAGCAGAAGTCGCGACGACTACAGGAATTAGGGTACGTCTTTTCATATTCAAACCTCAGAGCATTAAACTGCAGATTAGACATTCTCATCCTACCTGGTCAGCACACTGCAATTGATCACACTATTCTCATTTTCACAATTTAATTAGCTACCATCTAATCGACTTACACCTTGACCACAGGAGTGCTTATGCGAAAATGCATTTTACTTGCTATACCTTTAGTATCTTCACTTGCGCTTACCATTACGCCACTAAGCATTGCCCAGGCAGATGAGGGCAACATTGAGCCTCAAGCATGCGTAGCTAACACTAATGGATCCACTACCACCGAAGCCGTCCCGCGAACCGTGACCGCGGAAGGGCGCACATATGACCTCGTATGGAATGACGAGTTTTGTGGCAGTGGAATTAACTGGGCTAACAAATGGAATCGTCATGGAGAACCAGAAAATGGTCCATTTAAGTACACCAATATCGAGGCCCCAAAAACTGACCCCAGCTCTAATCTATTCGTCGAAGCAGGCGCATTAAATATTCGGGCACACCCGGCTACCGGCAAGAACGATCGAGGCATTGGGGTCCTAGCCAACTCCGGTTCTATCTCAACACGCAATCATGCGGCTTGGAAATATGGCCGCTTTGAAGTCCGGCTGCGCACCCCAGGACAACGGGGAACCTGGCCGGCTTTTTGGCTAATGCCTAAACAAAATCCTTACGGTTGGCCAAAAGACGGAGAGCTCGATTGGTTTGAGAATCTAGGCGATTCTTGGGCACGAAACACTAACTTCACTTCTATTCATGCCTCCACTGTTCCCTGGAATACCCACCGCAGCAACGACGATCACGCAACAGACGCAGACTCCAAGAACATAGGCCCAGTTGATCTTCCCGGCTCCTATCACACCTGGACTATGGATTGGAGTCCGAGCGGATTCATCTTCTACGTCGATGGGAAGGAATACTCGCGCCGTTCTACCTGGCAAAACCAGTGGGTTAGACCAGACGGGTCCCATTATTCCGGGCCAATGCCAGAACCATTCGACAAGAAGTTCTACGTAATTGCCAACCTAGCCATGGGAGGTTGGGCATCACGGCCCAACTCCACCACTGATTGGTCTCGTACTTTCCAAATAGACCATTTCCGCGTCTATCAAACTAAGGAACAGCAGGAAGGCCAGAATCGGGCATACGTGAAGTATCAGACCGAAGGGTACGGAAAGGCTCCAGCGGCCTTGCAGAACCAACCTATTGGCTCCGTAATTACTAACCTTCCTTCTCTGTCTGATCCTCGCGCGCAATTCCAAGGCTGGTACTTTGACCAAGGCTTCACCAAGCCGGTCGGAAATTCTTTTACCCTGGCAGATGATACTGTCTTATTTGCCAAGTGGAACGTGAAGAAGACTACTGTGGCAAGGGCCGGCACGCCGAGCAAGGCGCCGTTTAGGGACGTTTCTCCTTCTTCTGCTTTCGCGGGCGAAATCTCGTGGATGAAAGACACAAAAACTACGACAGGTTGGCCGGACGGCACTTTCAGACCATGGAATAAGATTAATCGCGACGCAATGGCTGCTTTCTTGTACCGAATGGCCGGTTCACCTGCTTATACTCCACCCAAATACCCCCTGTTTAAAGATCTAAAGAAGTCGAACGCCTTCTACAAAGAAATCTCGTGGATGGGCGAAACAGGTATCTCCACAGGGTGGGACGACAGAACCTATCGGCCTTATCAACCAGTAGAACGCGGCGCAATGGCTGCTTTCCTGTACCGCTTCTGCTCTAAACACGCCGACAAGTGCTCGCCTGCAGTAGCTACAAATAACTACGTGCAACCTATGAAGGACATCTTTAGGGACGTTCGTTACAAGAGACGGGGCAACCTAAGTGTCGCGGCCTTCCACAAAGAAATTGGCTGGCTAGCGGATTCTGGTATCACCACCGGTTGGCCCGATGGCACTTTCCGACCTGTCAACTACATAGACCGCAATGCAATGGCAGCGTTTATCTACAGGATCAAATCTAACAAGCGGTAGCTAATAAGTGGGCGGGCAGCAAAGCTGCCCGCCCATATACTTTTAATTGCCAAGGTGGCAATCGAACCTTTCAGTAACCTGCTAAGGTTGGCTCCCCTAAAAGCTAGTCCTTTTTCATAGCCCTGGGATAGCGAACCTTTGGCCGCAAGAAGAATCCGTCAAGGGCGAAGCGAACAAGCTTTGCGCGTACTTTCCACGGCACCGAAGACCCCTTGAGCTGCGATATCAGGTTCTGGAATAGATCAGCCAAGATTCGCGCCTTGCGCAGCGAGATCGCAGCGGCGACTTGGTTTCGCGCTCCTCTACCAAACTTCCAGAGGTTCTTCTCGGTAGCTTCGCCCCAGAACACAGCGGAATTGGCGGGCATCAAGTGGTCTACTACCGAATCAGGCACAAAGATACCGGGACGCCATTTGGCTAGCCGGTAGGTGTATTCTGCGTCGTCGAACCAGATGAAATATTCGGGATGCGGCAATCCACACGCCTCTACAGCTTCGCGTGTTACCAAGCACGATACGAAGGAGGCGCAGTCGACATCGATCCAGTTCTTTCCTTCGGCAATTGGCCGAGTCCAATCCCACCTAGGGGTAGGAATATTCATGTCGCATGCGCGCCCATCTTTCCAAACCACCATAGAAGCGGCATAAGAGGGCATTTGGCCGCCTCGAAACTCGGCGGCTTCTTCGAGGCCGCGAACGAGCTTACCCAGAGATTCAGGGCGAGGCTTCGTGTCGTCATCCATCATCCAGAAGGCGTCGTAACCGCCATCATAAGCAACATCCATCGAGAAGAAGAATCCGCCGGCTCCACCGGTGTTCTTCTTGAGCCTGTGCACCTCAATAGGGAGCTTATTCTTGCGTTCTTTGAGCATCTGCTGCGTAGCATCGGTAGACGCATTATCCACCACTACGATCTTAGAAACTGGATACTCCTGTGCTTCTAGCGCAGTCAATGTTTTCTTTAGCAGCTCAACGCGGTTATAGGTTACAACCACCGCGGCAACGCGCATAGTACCTGCATATGTAGCCATTTTTAGCCCCTCATACTTTCGACGCACTGTGTAGCCGTTCCATCTATTTTCACTTTACCGTGATCGAGCAGAATTCCTCGGTCGCACAACTTGGACATCATATCCAGATCGTGGCTGACTATAACAAGAGTCTTCCCCTGTGCTTGTAAATCTTTGATACGGGCAAGACATTTCTTCTGGAAAGGTTCATCGCCTACTGCCAAGATCTCGTCAATCAGGAAAATGTCCGGATCAGTGTAAACACACACCGAAAATGCCAGACGCAAGAACATCCCCGAAGAATAGAACTTCACTTCGGTGTCGATAAATTTTTCAATCTCGCTAAAGGCAACAATGTCGTCGAAAGCGGCATCTATCTGTTTCTTGCTCATGCCCAAAATGGCACCGTTGAGGTAGATGTTTTCCCGCCCCGTTAGATCTGGATGGAATCCAGCCCCGACCTCGATCAGTCCGGCAATCCTGCCCTTGTGGCCCACAAATCCTGAAGTCTGGCGCATAACCCCGCTGATTAGCTTCAGCATGGTTGACTTGCCAGAACCGTTGAAGCCCATAAGGCCTACAGTTTCGCCCTTGTAAATATCAAAAGACACGTGGTCTAAGGCTCTGAAGTTATCCCGGACATCGCCTTTGCGACCGGTCAGCGACCAAACTAGGATTTCTTTTAAAGTATGCGCATGCCGCAAGGTAAAGTCTTGGACTACGTCCTGTACTCGAATTACTACGTCTTGATTATTCATTACAGTTCCTGAGCAAACCTTCCGTCAAAGCGCCTAAAAGTCGCCTCTCCTAAGGCTAAGAACAATAGTGACACGACTAGCGAGACGACGGTCCAGATTCCCATTTGCGGTGGCATCGGATCTGTAACCCCCGCGGTAGGAAGCCAAAAGGCATAGTGGAATAGTTCAACTACTGGAGTTATGGGGTTCATCTGGTACAGGTACCAAACCCAGTGCAGCGGTCCTTCAAAGACTTTGGCCACCATTTCCCACCGATACAGCACCGGGGAAGCCCAAGTAGCAACCATCAGCAACAGGTCTACAAAATTTTCCGCGTCGCGGTACATAACGTTCAGTGCACCGGCAAAGAGTCCCAGTCCGAGGGCGAAGATGGTAATGATCGCAAAACCTGCGAAAGCCGCCGCAATATTCAGGATTCCCGGGCGCCACCCGTAGATCAGTGCGCCCACTACCAAAATCAGTACCTGTGGAAACAGGTGAACCATGGCTACCCACACTGACGACAGTGGGAACAGCTCACGGGGCAGATAGATCTTCTTCACCAGCGGGGTGTTCTGCACTATGGAACGGGTAGCATTGCCAAAGATCTCGCTGAAGTAGTTCACTACTACTACCCCGGCGAACATGTACACCACGTAGTTAGTAATGGCCCTGTTCATACCCATGAACTGGCCTATCGCAATGAAGAAGACCAAGAACTGGGTTGCGGGTTTGGCGTAAGACCAAAGCATCCCGAGTACGGAACCGCGGTAGCGTACCCGCAGTTCTTTATGAACGATTAGGTTCAGCAAATACCGTTCGTGAAGAGCTTCAATGAGCCCTTTCGACCGACCGGGAATGGTGAACCCATCAGTAGTTTTAGCGGTCATTATTCTCCGCTTTCCCACTCGACTTTCTGATCGCCCTCGAAGAAGGGCTTCAGTAGATTATCAACTCGCGATAAAGCCGATCCAATCGCCATGTGCATGTCGAGGTACTTATACGTGCCCAGACGTCCACCGAAAAGAACGTGCTTTTCACCCTTCGCGGCCTCTCTGTACGCCAACAGTCGGGTTCGATCCTCGGCCGTGTTGATGGGATAGTACGGTTCGTCGCCGCGTTCAGCAAAGCGCGAGTATTCCCGAGCGATTACGGTCTTATCCTTCGGGTAGTCGCGTTCGGGATGGAAATGCCTGAATTCATGAATACGGGTGTAAGGCACATCCAAGTCGCCGTAGTTCATTACGGATGTCCCCTGAAAGTCGCCCACATTAAGCACTTCCAGTTCTAGGTCAATCGTGCGCCACGAAAGGTCGCCCTCGACGTAATCAAAGTATTTATCCACCGGGCCGGTGTAAACCACGGGAACGTTTCCAACACAGGCCTTCTTGTTATACGGCTGAGATTCGTCGAAGAAGTCAGTGTTCAGGCGCACCTCGATATTGGGGTGGTCTGCCATGCGGTTCAGCCATGCCGCGTAACCATCTGTCGGCAGACCCTCCCAAGTATCTTTGAAGTAGCGATTGTTGTAGGTGTATCGCACAGGTAGGCGCGAAATGATAGACGCGGGCAGATTCTTAGGATCTGTCTGCCATTGCTTGGCGGTGTAGCCCTGGAAGAATGCTTCGAACAGAGGACGGCCAACCAGCGAGATGCCCTTCGACTGGAAATCGTTCACGTCTTTGCCAGCAACTTCCTGTGCCTGCTCGGCAATCAATGCCTTCGCTTCTTCTGGCCCGTAGGCTGCGCGGAAGAACTGGTTGATTGTGCCAAGGTTGACGGGCATTGGGTACACTTCACCGTCAACTGTCGTGTACACGTGGTGCACGTAGTCAGTGAAGCTGGTGAACTCGTTTACGTAATCCCACACCCGCTTATTGGAAGTGTGGAATAGATGGGCCCCGTACTTGTGGACCTCAATTCCCGTAGTAGGTTCGATCTCTGAATAAGCATTGCCGCCAATATGGTCGCGCTTATCAATGACTACTACTTTCAGGCCCAGCTGGGTAGCAGCCCGTTCGGCTACTGTTAGCCCAAAAAGACCTGAGCCAACCACAACCAAGTCAACGTTCATTTACCTACTCCTATTTGTTTTCGGGCGGGGCCTACCCACTCACACTAGCGTAAAAGGAGTGTTGGACCAGGATTTGCCCCGCCAGAAAGTCAGTTTCCGGATTATCTGTCCCGCCTGGCTCGTAGCGCATCTGCCACAAGGCGACCAACATTGTGCGCAGCTGCAACGGAGTCAAGATCGGCTAGATCCTGGGGACAGGAAACGCCTTCGAGACCGTTTCGTACCAGCGCAATTAGGTCGTCAGCTGAGGCGGCTACATCAACCCACCCACGGTGGGCCATAAAGTCTGTAAAGAGCATCTGGTGTTCGTCTAGGTGCTCTCCGAGAGCGGGGTCTCGGGGTACCACTACAGGCCTAAACCCGGCCCTGAGCCACTCGACCATTATCGATGGGCCTCCGTGGCAGATCAGGATCTTCGCGCTTTGCCGCAGGCTGAGCATCTCTTGCTGGGTGAGCGAGACTATCCCGTCTGCAATAGATGGTGCCTTCGAGTTGCCATATTGCACCAGAACTTCGATGCCTGTTGCGGCAAGCTTGTCGGCCCAGTCTATTAGTCGGTCAAACGGACAGTGATGGGTGCCAACCATGACTACTACCGAATAGTTTTGCAGGTTCATAGCAGCGGCCCCACCACCGTAGCGTTCGGGTATAGCTTCAGTTGCTCTTCCCACTGCACCCCAAATTTGTCAGCTATGTGGTAGCAGATTCTGCCGGACATCGATTTCAATTCGATGCGATCGAAGACCTCCACGTAGACCGTGGCAATCCCTAGTAGGCGGGCAATCGCAATGAAGATAGTCCCTAGCGATGCTCCGGTGGACACAACCACGTCCGGCTTCAGCTTAGGTACCAGCCTAATGCCTGCCCACAGGGTCTTCAGTAAGTCCCAGGGCTTACGTTCCGGGGAGTGTTTCATCCAGAACACCTTTTCGTTTTCCAAGGCACTGATAGCGTCCGGAGTGTTGAAAGTGACCCAGATGCGCTGATGGTTCTTATACCAGGGGCGCATTGAAATCATCTGCGCGAGGTGGCCCCCAGACGAGCCCACGAATAAAACCTTCAACTGGTTCATCTATGCTCCATCTTCGCGATCGCGGGGCCCACTTCTGCAGAGGACGCAAATACCTCGCGGTTGGAACGGGGGGCGCGCATTCCTGCTTTTAAGCCACTCCAACCTACTTTGACCATAGCCGGCCTATCAGCTGAGGCGCTGAACATCTTCGCCCACCGTCTGATACAAGATGCCCCGTAGAGCACGCGATCCATCAGATGCAGACCGGTGCTGAGCCTCAAGAACCAGATTTTGTTGCGCACTTCGTAGAAGAATCTATCGCGAGGGTCTTCATTCACTCCCGCAAGCTTCTTGGTGGCATGGAGAACGCGCGAGGACGGCACGTACAGTCCGACGCGATTCTTGCCTATGCGACTCAGATATTCTAAATCGTCATTCCAAATAAAGTAGTCCGCGATAGGAAGTCCTTCTTCGCGAACAGCCCTTGTATCTATCAGAACGGACACGAAAGATGCAGATCGAACCGGAATGGCTCCTACTTTCTTGGCGTGATCAATCTGTTCTGATGGCACAAAGGGGCGCCTGCGGTGAGTATTCATCGGGTGCACCTGCCCGTCGAACCACTCTGCTTTAGAGCAGAGGAATGCTGGTGCACCAGGGTAGGCGTCGGCTGTCTGCAATAGTTCTTCGAGGGCGTTCGAAAACGGGATGGTGTCATCATCCATGAGCCATAGAAAATCGACATCATGGCCCATTGCCGATGCAATGCCTGCGGTGAACCCTCCGGCACCGCCGGTGTTCTCTTGTAAGGAAACTACTTCTGCCCCACTAGCTTTAGCTACTTGCAGCGAATTGTCTGTGCTGGCGTTGTCTACTACCACTATGTGCTGCAATGGAACAGTTTGCTTCTGCAGTGCAGCGAGGCATTTACCTAACAAGACTTCGCGATTGTAAGCAACAACAACCGCAGCTACTTTTCGCATACCATCGACCTTGCCGCTCCGTGGACCTTTTTCATCCGCCCATCATACAACCCGCTAGTTCGCCGCCTCGCAGGCTACGCCACTGGGAAAGCAAACATATATAGTTAAGCCACGTTCTTTCGCATGCTACATCTCGAATGGGAACCTATGGCAAACATTGGCATCTTGACAGACATTGGCAACCCCTCTTGGCACGTTGGCGACGACGCCATTGCGCTTTCCTCCTTTAAACAGATAAAAGAAGCCGGCCATACCCCATATCTGTTTACCCATGACGCCACTCGTAGCCAACAACTTGTTCCCGGCGCCAATTTCCTCCGCTCGATTGAATTTCCAGAGCTGCCGCTAGAACGGGAAGAGTTTTTCCTTAGCGCACAAGATTTTTCAGATTTTAGGCGTAACCCCGTAGCGGATGGACTGGCGCAGGTGCACCACTTGGACGCTCTGATAATTGGTGGGGGCGGGTCAATAAATTCCTACTTTTCTAGGCTCCTTCTTGAGCGTTCCCTGTTTGCCCAATACGCCAAACACATCGGTCTGCCAGTGGCAATTTCTGGGCAGTCGGTTGGCCCCCTTCTATTAGGACACGAAGAACAGGCGGTACGCCGGCTTTTTGATTCGGCCGATCTGATTGGCGTACGCGGTCCTTTCTCTAAGAAGGAAGCCCAAAAGTACACGTCCAAAGAGATTTATGTGGCCCACGATGATGCCATCTGCTTCAGCGGGGTAGAAAACCTGCGCGGCGGGGATTTTATAGCGGGCTGCTTCAACGATGCCCATGCTGCTTTCCCTACCTCGACGTCGGCAGCGCTTATCGCTGCTACTTTAGATCGACTCAGTAAAGCCACCGGGCTTACTACGAAGCTGATCTCGCATATGGCAGACTCAGCAAAGCAGGACCAAGATGTTGCTTTCCACGAAGCCATAGCCCAGCGCATGTCTACGCCGGTGGAGGTCTTCAACCCTGCCCACCCAAGCCAGTTAGTCGCCGCTCTAGAAGGAGCTAGTCTCTCTGTTACAAACAGGTTCCATCAAGCAGTCTTTGCCATGACTTCGGCTATTCCGACTCTATTGCTTGCACCTAACCTGTACGCCAATCTTAGAATGGCGGATCTGCTGGCAAACCTCGGGCTGGATCCTAACTGGGTTCTACCGGAAGCAGCACTGGATGCAGTCGAAAGCTACCAGGCAATAGACCAGTTCGTGGCACTGGCGAACCAGATCAGTTCGCATCTGCAGTCTCGGATGCCAAAGTTGCACACCGATACAAAACGCTGGTGGCAGCAGGTGATTGCTATGTGCACCAACAACAAGGCAGACGCCTCCTCTTTCGTTTCCACGGCCTCGCCCACGCTGGCGGCCCCCGAAATTCTCGCTAAGCTTCACACGCGTTATTTAGGGCAGTTGCAGCTCATGGAAGATGCAACCGCCGACCATGAATATCTTGCTAGAGCCTGGCAGCTGTTGGAATCTTACGAGAGGCAGATTCACGCCCTTCAAGCTGAAAAGAGGCTACTAAGTGAGCAGGTGGAAACACAACAGGCACGAATCGGGTACCTGTACTGTCGCGAGGCCGAGCTCGTACAGGATCCGGGGGCACGCGTAGGCCGTTTTAGCTACCGCCAGTTGAAGAAGATCGCGCGGGTAGGTGCGCTGGCATCGCGCCTGAAGAACAGGGGTCACTGAATAGTGCAGTCCGGGAGCTTTACCAGCTTCGCTTCCCCCTGCTGATCTACCACTTTGGCACCTGGAATGTCTTCCAGATGATCAAGCGAGGAGAAATTCTTCTCGATATTCCAACCGGAGCCTCCCCACAAGTACACGTCTCGCAGCTGCAAGGCGTAGTGGATATTCTCCCGCTTCAGCAGCGAACACACCTCTGGTATCTGATCTGCCTTATCTAGATCATTGACCAGCAACTTGTAAGTGTCGGTAAGACCACCAGTAATCCTAGGGAAGAAAGGCATTCGCTTGCCGTATGGCCACGTGAGCGAGCCTCCCTCCCATGGATTAGCCAGGATCTTCTGTCCTGGTGGTACGTGTTTGTCCAGTCTGGAGAACAGCTGCAACTCATCGCTGTCCAACAGGCCGCCCTGGGAATAAATACCCCGCAGCGAATTGGTGTGGCTTATTGCAGTAAAAGCAGAGGTGATCGCTGGAGAGAACAGCGTTGCGGCAAGCAGCACCACAAGCGCAGCAGCGGTAGAAACGCCCGAAGTAGCTCGCCGTCTGAAAAGGTGGCACCCTGCCTGCAATGCCAAGGCGGCAAAAATCGGTGCACCGACACATAGTGGCGCAAACACCCTGGGAACGTCGCAGTACCAAAGCCCCGTCCAATACAAGCGGGTGTCACCGTCAAGGCAAAAGGCACAGACGAATAGTACTGCTGCCATGAAATGCGCACCTAGCAGCGGCCACGCCCTCTTCATGCTTATAGCCACCAATACTCCCGCCAAGATCGCCAAGGCGGGAACTATCATCTGGGGCAGCGTATAAACGTCCCAGTTCCCCTGGGGCTTTCCCCCTGTGAAGACGACCAGCTGGAATAGCCCCCGCAACGCATGTCCTTGGCGATACCACGTGGTTGTTCCAGTCCTCATAGTCGAAAGCTGGTTTACAGAATCTATGCAAAAGTTCAGTGCGGCATACAAGACCACTGCGGCCCCCAGGGCAACAGGGACTGTACGAAGTTTCCGCCTAGTTTGGCTCCAGAACTTCACAATTAGCCAGGCAATCGCCATGATCGCAAAAGTAATTACCGAAACAGGCTGCGCCAGAGCCATTCCGGCAGCAGTCACCAACAGGGCAACCAGGTAGATAGGAGTTACTTTGCTGAACCGTTCAAGCACCCTGTCAAAGAGAGTCATCCCAATAGGCAACAGCGCATACCCAAGTAGGTTCGGGTACAGGTTTCCCCACCACAAGAACGCCAGAGGAAACTGGGGAAATAGCAGGGCCAGGACCATTGCACATGTTTTGGTACCTGTCGAAGACGTTACTCTTCCGACTAGTGCGTAGATGCCGACGGGCCACACCAAGAATGACACGACGGCAGCCGCAGCGTTAGTAGCAACTGGTGTAAGTGTTCCCGTAAGCTGCGTAACCAGCGCGACGATGCCGTGCCAAGCGGCCGGATAGAAGTGTTCTTTTCCATCCCCGGTAAGATCCACGTGAAGGGAAGAGGCACTATCTGTAGACAGGATGAGCTCGGTTGTGTTCAGGTGAAAGACAGTGTCCCATGTCTGGCTGAATGTCCCCGGCGATTGGATTGCCAACGCAAAACGCACTGTAAAAGCAGCGAATAAAAGAATACAGATGACGGGCGCAAGGAAAGACTTACTTCCCGCCCTAGAAATATTCTTGTACGGGCGCGCCACTGCCCTATACAAAACCAAGATCACTGAGATGACCGCAGTTAGCGGCAGTAGCATCAGCGCGTTCCAGCCCCAGCCGACCTCCCGGGCCATTATCCCGCTTACCGCACTGATGCCAACTGAGGCAGCCGGTGCAAAGGCTGCAAGCGTGGACCTTCTAAATCCCGCTGCAATACCCACAACAAGCCCCGGGAGGAAAACTACCAGGGTAGTTACTCCTAGGCAGACTAAGAATCCACCCCAACTATAAAAATGACTCAGCTCTGTGGAAGCTGGGAACAACATAGACCCTCCAGGGGATGCAAAATGGGCACATGTTTTAGCCAAGATGGCTAAGACACGTGCCCATTGTAACTAATGACTATTTGTCGCCAATAACCATGCGAGGCGTACCAGCCCAGGTTTGCGGATCAGTCACGCGACGCCCGTCGAAGAGCAGCTTGATACCAGGGATATCAGAAGCAGAGATAGTCCGGTATTCCTTGTGGTCGGCCTGCACGATGGCTACATCAGCGGACTCGCCGAAGTGGTAAGCCTTCCAGCCGAATCCGGCCAATTCGTCATCACTGAACATCGGATCGTGCACGAACACGTCCGCGCCCTTTTCTTCCAAGGCTTCGACAGTACGGAACACGCCCGAGAATGCGGTTTCCTTCACGCCACCACGGTAGGAAGCACCCAGCACCACAGCCTTTTGGCCCTTCAGGTCACCCAGTACTTCTTCTACCCTGCTAACCACGTAGTCAGGCATTGCCGCATTGTACTTACGGGCAGTACGGACCACCGTTGCGTCAGGGTCAGTCGACAGGTAGAGCCTGGGGTAAACCGGGATGCAGTGTCCGCCCACCGCAATGCCAGGGCGGTGAATGTGACTGTATGGCTGAGAGTTGCAGGCATCAATAACCTTCTCTACGTCGATGCCAACCTTGTCTGCGTACACTGCGAACTGGTTGGCCAGTCCGATGTTCACATCGCGGTAGGTGGTTTCGGCTAGCTTCGCCATTTCAGCTGCCTCAGCGCTCCCCATGTCCCACACGCCATTCTGGCGAGGCAGGTCTTCCCTATCGCGGAAAGTGAGCACCTGCTTGTAGAAATCAATGCCGGCCTTCGTGCCTTCTTCGTTCAGACCACCGACAAGCTTCGGGTACTTCTGCAGATCGTCGAATACACGGCCGGTGAGTACACGCTCCGGAGAGAATACGAGGTGGAAATCTTCGCCTTCCTTCAGACCCGAGATTTCTTCAATCATGGGCTTCCAGCGGCCCCGAGTAGTTCCTACCGGCAAAGTAGTTTCGTAAGAGATCAGAGTGTTCGGCTTCAGATTCGCTGCCAAGGACTTGGTGGCGGCATCCATCCACCCGAAAACTGGCTCCCACGTCTGATCGTTTACAAACAGGGGTACAACCAGTACAACCGCATCAGCCTGTGGAATAGCTTCCGCGTAGTCGGTAGTTGCGCGCAGCTTGCCAGCAGGAATGAGCTCATCCAGTTTTTCCTGCAGATGAGCCTCGCCGGGGAACGGCTCCTTACCGGCGTTTACTAGGTCAACGGTTTTCTGGTTTACGTCAACACCAACTACTTGGTGTCCCATATCGGCAAACTGTACTGCCAGAGGAAGACCAATCTTTCCCATTGCCACTACTGCAATCTGCATATATCCTCCAAAATTTGAGTCTCATACGTATTGTAAATAAAGTCCTGGCTCCCCGCGCACTTACCCGTTGCCTGCAGCAAATATGTGCGCTCACTCTCGTCTCTAGCGGGGACGTTAGGCAATTTCAGGAGCTCCTGCAGGCGGTGATCTTGTACAGCCTGGCGGTTCCTCCCCTATCTACCAGTTCGGCCTCCTTCGGTGAGGGCGGCACTTGGATTCCGTCGTCCTTTACCTGCCCCGTCTTGCCGAAGGTTTCCTTGTCACTGTCATAGTAGAAGTACCTAATGTTGTACTTACGAACTAGATCGCAAACCTTCGGCTCCGTACCCAACTTGTCGAAATTCGATAGCAGGTAGGCCTCGTTAGTATTCGAAGGCCTGTAGTACATCTGCGGAAATACCACTTCCACGCCTCCCAGAGCCTGCATCATGGCACTGCCGTTGGTTGGATCGCCGATTACTCGCACCGGCCCCTTAATCTTCTTTTGTGCCCGCTCGATCATAGCTATTTCAGGGCTCGACATATGTATCGTCACAAAATCTGATTTCGGATTGTAGACAACCTGATAGAAGGCATTCTTAGTAATAATTCCGGCGCTAAATCCTGCTACTAACACAACACCCAGTGTGATCGCTCGTGACAGGCCAGCAGCGTTCTTTGCGCGAAAAACCGTCTTCAAAAGAAGTGAAAGCAGGTAACTCCACTGGGCTAGTCCCAACCCAAATAATAACGTCGCCGGCACTTCAAGCGGTGCTATTACCCTATGTGCGTTCATGTACCAGAATCCGCCAATCATCCCGAGGACTCCGGGTACTCGCCAATAGACAATTAGCGCTATGAATGCGGTTCCCAGCCACGAAAGCCACACGATCTTGTCACGCCTACGCCAGCACATTAGAACGGCCCCTATAAACAGGACCATGCCACAGACGTTCATAAGAGCCTGCGACATCTTTACTGGAACTACCGTTCCTTCCTTATGCGCGGTGGCTCCGGAAACAATCTTCAGTATCGCCTCGATGCCAATTGCCGGTTCCCCGCCGTATGAGCTCATCATACGCGCAGCAACAGCGCTGACATACGGAATAGTGAACATAGCCAGACTCGCTCCCACTACTACGAGTACTACGCCACCTAGCCACAGCAGAGACTTCCTTCTGCGCTGACTGGGGGAACGCCATATCCCGCGAATTAACAGATAAAGCAGGGGAAATACGCTGAGAGAGGCCATGTTGAAGACAAATGACGGGTGGACGAGCGCAATTCCGCAAGTAATCAAAATCGCTGCGGCCCCTACTCCTACATACCCAAGAGCAGAGTGTTTCTGCGCCCGCCAGTCTCTTATCGCCATCCACATTGCCGCACAAGCAAATGGAAGCAAAGCAATAGCTAACGCATTTGGCCACACCGGATAGCTACTTTGCAAGATAGTGGGAAACTCACTGAATACGAGACTTGCTAGCTGGGTCCACACCACCAACTTCGTATTCGCAGAAAAAGCTACATATGCAAGCAAACTAATACCGACAACCCAAAGCGTCGGCAGTACTATAGCCATCGTATTCGTCGCTTCCACAACCCGACCCGTACCCATAAGAGCAACCAGGTCATGCCACCCGGAAGGGGCGGCAGTCTCAGAGGTTTCAAGCCCGAACATTCTTGTCGGTGCGCTAATGGAAGAACCATTCCCAGTATTCGCCATGAACCACACCAAATTCATGTGGTAGGTGGGATCAATTTGCTGGATAGGGGTGCGCGGAGAACGCCCAATCACCGCCGGTAGTACGTGACCGAGCCAAGCGACAACGCCTCCTATCCACAAGGCAGAGGGCAAAGCCACCCGTTGCGGCCAGCGTGCTCGCCCTCGACAAATCAGAGCGACCGCAAGGCAGAAAACCACAAAGGTTCCGGCAAAGGAACCTATAGACCAACGCATCCCGAATTTAGCGAACAATACGGGAAGGAGACTCACTAGCGACATAGAGATAAGGGGCGCAAGAGCCACCACGTAACGCGGACGCATTCCAGCAAGCAAACAAATGGATGCACCCGGAATAAAAACAATACCTAGCAATCCCGCAAGTAACGGGATGCATCCTAGCCACGCCATACTATTTTGTAGTTCCCTCTCGGTCGTAAATCCTTGCGGCTCTGATCGTTAGAAGAATCATTCCCACCAGGGCGAGGGACATAAACAGCGACAGTCCCCAAACAGTTGCGACAATTCCCGCTCCCAGTTTGGCAAAGCCCCACACAGACCCCAGCCCCGTAGACATGTATACCACGGCAAAGCCAAGCATCTCCTGCTGCCTTTCAGTAACAACGAAGACGGTCGAAATTGGCGAAGTGGCAACATTCAGAAATAACCATGGCACCAGCGCCCTGCCGATCAGACCGGATTGCTCCCAGCCACTGCCTAAAAACCAGGGGAAAATCCAAGGTGCAAGAAGAGCCATTAGAAGGAATGGAATAATTCCCAGCAGTAAAGAGTATTTCACCGACTGCTTCACCGCCGCTTCCATCTTTCCTGGCTCTGTAACCGAAAAGCGCTGGAAAAATACTTGCGAAATAGCCCCGGTGATAAGCGTTACGGGAGCCTGCATCAACCTCCACGCCTGCCCGAATTGACCAACCGTATTAGCAGAATAGAGGGCACCAATTAGCATGTTGATACCGTTCAGCCGGATCGAATCTACCAGCCCGTTCGGAGCATTGAGCAGCGGCATCTTCTTATAGCGGCGCAACAGCTGTATGGCGCTGGCGCTTGGCTCGCCTTCATTTTCCGCCTTCGCCCGGCCCTTATACATTAGGGTGGCCATTGCCCCACCCTGCCCCAGCAGATGTCCAACAATAAGCCCGGCGATGCCTCCGAAAGACACAAGCGCGAAGACAATCTGCAAAATCGCGGTTGAACCACTCATTTGCACTTTGTTTATAGAAATTGCCTTGTATTGCAGCGTCCTAGTGAACCAATAGTTATAGGAATTCACTTGCGCCAGCGTGAAAATGGCGATTCCCGCAAGTGCTAGCCACGGGCCGAGTCCGGGTTGGCCCATCGATTTAGCTAAAGCATTCCCGCAGATGAAAAACACTATTGTGCACGCCAGCGAGACAATCCCGATGATCACTGACACGGTATTGCGCAGCACCCGCGCATTCGCGTGGCTCTTCGGTAGCACGATCGCCATGTCGTAACGCAGTCCCGCAACAGCAACAACGGTCATGAAGACGGAGATGAATAAGGTGTACTGCCCCATCTCTTCCGGCGAATACATTCGCGAGATTATCGGGGCCGTGACAACGGCCAGGACCTGTCCCGCCAGGGTTCCGCCCACAAGAGTAGAGACGTGCTTCAGGGTAGGCCTAGCGGTGAAAACCCCTTTTATCTTGTCGAAGGGGGAACTCACATCTGTTCCATTTCTGCAATCAGCTTCGGGTACACATTACGAGCGTCGCACTTTTCTTCCCAGGTATTCCGCGCATTCTTGCTAAAACGTGCGTACTCGTCCTGTCCCATCCGGTACCAGCGATCAAGGATCTCTGCTAAATCATTCGGTTGTATATCCGCCGCTAGCAGCGAACCGTTAACGCCCTCTTCTACCAGTTCGCCACTTCCGCCGACATCTGTGCAGACAGTCGGGAGCGAGCATCCCAACGCCTCCATGATCGAAACAGGCACGCCCTCGGAAGAGGAAGTATTCATGAACACGGTCAGCTTCGGGTCCGCCAGGAAATTTAGCGCCTCTTCGTGGGGCAGTTGGCCGATCAGAGTTACAGATTCGCTTATCTGGAGCTCGTCCAACAGCCCTTTGAGATCTTCTACCTGTTCCGCCTTCGCGCCTCCGATGTGGTACCAGTGCAAGTCAACGCCACGGCGAAGCGCTTGCGCTATACCCCGCGCGCCTAGATCCAACCGCTTCACTGGCGCCAAAGAGGAGAGGGAGACAATATTTAGCCTCCCAGTCTTTTCCCGGTGCACTTCGGGCAGAGGGCGAGTTCCTAGCCGTTGGATGCTCATTGCGGCACGCATCGAATCTCCCATGTCCCTGGAGAGCACATCTTTCGCATTCTTTGAAATGGGAAAGGCCGCATCCAAATGTTTACCTAAGAATGACCTTGCAGGTAGATATCCGAACGGAGCCTGGTCCTGATATACATCGAAGCGGTGCGCCCGCGAGGCACACTTGGTTTCGGTAAAATCTTTTGCCCACTCGGAAAGCCAATAGGCAATCATTGCTGGCTTGGCCATCCAATACCCGTAGAACACCGCCTGGTCATAGCGCGAAAAATCCACGTCTGCCAGCGCATTTTTTGCCAGTTCGAAACGATACCTACCCGAGGTCAGCGCGCGCATTTGCAAAGCAGCTGGGATCGGCGACAGCAGGGGCGAACGTACCCAGCCGCTAACAGCTTTTAGCCCAATCCCAGCGCTCTTGCATGCCGGCACGCAGCTGCGCAGGCTGCGTGCCTCAACATTCTGCGGCAGCTTTCTGGTGAGTTTCTTGGGATTTAGTTGATGTACGGGCAGAATTATGACCCTAGTAAAAGAAGCTGCCAGATACGGGAGCTCAACCTCTAAGAACTCTTCTCCGCTGTCATAGGGGAAGACGGAGGTAAGCAGTACCAGCAGCTTCTTCTGCATTTAGGTTCCTAACTCATAGCGACAACATACGTTTAAGTATTCCTCTTGCTACCTTAGCCTCATTGTCAAAAGAAAGTTCTTTGGAGTGGGTGTGAGCTTGTGCTTTGAAAGACCTCACTTTTTGCGAATCCAAGCTGGATAGAGTCTGTGTAATGCTGGAGACTTCAAATCTTTCCGAAACAACTCCCAGTGAATGCTTTCGAACCAGTTCAGCCATCTCGATCGACGGACCTACAGCAACTGCCAAGCGTGCCTGTACAAAGTCGAAGAATTTATTCGGCAGCGAAAGGCGCGCATTCGTATTGGTGGGAGGGATCCAGAAGATGCCTACATCGTATGAATTCAATGTGGCGGGAAGCTCGGCAGGCTTTACCGGATCATTGAACCTAATTCTCGGGTCACCGCCCGCTACATCTTTCAAAGTCTGTAGATACTTGCCGCCATCGCCGGCAGTAGTCAGATAGAAGTCTAGGCTGAAGCGATCGTCCAGCGTTTTGACCGCTTCGATCATCTTGTCAATAGACCGGCCCGGAACCGCACTGCCAGAGTGGACCAGGCGAATCTTGTCGTCACTTACAGGACTCGGTTCCAGATCCTGCCAAGCGGGCGCATTGCGCATCACTGAGGGAGTAACTCCAAAGTGCTTCTGGTAAAGCTGGGCGATGTGCCCAGCGACAGTCGTCTGTGCTGCGGTAGATGGTAGATAAGTTTTACAAATATCCCGCATCAAGGGAGCGACGAGCAACCTCCAGGACAGCAGCTGGGTGCGTTCCTCCGGAGCCCATTCGTGCAAATCAGCCCACACTGGCGTATCGTCCCCGGCAATAGCCATGCCAAGGGGAAGCGCTCTTGCATCGTTAGCAATTATTGCGTCAAACTTGCGATTGCCCACCAACTTCAATCCCTGCTTAGCTGCAGGAATAAGCCGTTCCGCTGTACGGAATCTATGTGCTGCCAAGGCAGCCACCCCCGCAGGAGTCTGCGGCAGAGACGGCAAAGAAGAATCAATCCGCAGATGCTCATCTGCAAATTCGGCCTTTTCTCCATAGGCAAGTGTCGTGACATGGCCGAACTCGCGCACAACCGATAGTTGACGCAATACGCGGGCGTCCTTCGGAATATCCGAAAAGGTGATCACCAGGATGTTCTTCATTACTAACCTTCTTTAGATGCCTCTAGCAGAATCTGTGCTACCTGCATGCCAGAGCTAGAGATCGACTTATTTTCTTCGGCCCATTTGCGAATCTGCTGACGCGGCCATTGCTCGGCGGCTACCGTAATCATCGCCTTAGCTACTTGGCCAGCGTCATAGCCGGCTACTATCCCAAGATGGGCATCGCGGATATCTTGCGCCGTTGGCCCCTGCCCTACGTAGAGCAACGGCGTCCCGCAAGAAAAGGACGACAGTGCTTTCGTAGTGTATGCCAGTTCGTAGCCACTATCGGGGTGAATAGAGGCCAAGGAAGCCTTCGCTCCTCGTAACCACTTTGCTAGTTCACCGGGCGCGATAAGGCCATTTACGTGGACTCGTCCTCGTAGCTTCCCCGTATTGGAGCGTTCCGCGAACGCTTGCCAGCTAGTGCCCCTACCGAAGAACACCAAATCGAAATCTACTTGGTCGACTATTTGCTCAAAGGCGCCCAAAAAGATCTCGGCTCCGTGAACCTCGCTAGCGTTACCTCCGTAAAGCAGATATGGCCGCTCCCCCAGTCCGATGGCTGCTTTCTGCGCCGGCGTGGGAACCTCACCCGAACTGGAAAAAACTGTCGTATCTACGCCCTGCGGCACGACTCGTACGTCACTAGCGCCCATTTGCCGACAAATGGAAGCGACATCTTCGTTAACCGCTACGACCTTTGCCGCGCCTCGAATCGCGAATTTTTCGATCGCCCTCAACGTGTTCGACACGATTGAAGGAACCGTTCCGTCCGCTGCGCGAGACCAAATATCAGCAGCGTAGTAGACGTAGGGCACACGTTTCAGAAAACTTGCAATGCGAACCATCACTCCCGTTGTTGGAGGAGGTTCTACTAACACGGCACTGGCAGACCTAGAAAAGAGCAGCCGCGCTAGCAGCGGGACATCGAAAGATGCGTACTGCACGTAGCCCCGCAGGTAGCCCTCGGAATCACGCAATGCTGGCCATCTACTTATCCGAAGGGCACCTTTCGATTCACTGCCGGTGCGCTCATACGTAGTTGTCAGGACGTTAACAGCGCAGCCTCGATGCAGTAGTGCTTCCACCACTGCATCGAGGCGCAATGTAGCAGCTGCAACCTCCGGAGAGAATATGCGCGATACTAGCTTGATCGACTTCATAGATCCTCTAGAGTGCAATATTTCCCTCTTCTGGCAGCTTAGAAGGAGACAGCCTTGCCGGATTCGGCAGAGTCCAAAATCCCCTGAATGACCTTCATCGTCGTCAATGCTTCCCGCATGGTGACGTGTTCTTCGGCCTTACCTAGGATGGCGTCCCGGAAATGCTCGTGTTCGACTGCGAGCGGTTCCCGCTTCTGCAGGGCGTAACGAGTAACTTCACCTTCGGATACGCCGCGGAAATTCCGGATTTGATCCCAGCCAAGAGGTGCCTTGCCATTCTCGTAGAAGGTCAGATCTCCCATGACGGTCTCGGCTACCAGGGCACCCTTCTCTCCTAGAACAACAGTGGTGCGATCCTTGAAGGGGCTCAACCAATTGACAGTATGGTTGACCAGAATACCGTTCTTCAGTTTGCCAGAAGCAATAACCATGTCTTCAAATTCGCGCCCTGCCCTATAGGTGGTCTGCGCAGAAATGGTCTCGTAGGCAGAATCGGCTACCCATGCGGTCAGATCGACATCGTGGGTTGCCAAGTCTTTCACAACTCCGACATCCGAGATACGCGCCGGGAACGGCGACTGCCGCCTAGTGGAGATCTGGTAAACCTTCCCTAGCTGGCCCTCAGTGATGCGCTTACGCATTTCGAGCAAGGCAGGGTTGCAGCGCTCAACGTAACCTACAGCGCCAACCAGATTCGCCTCTTCAAATGCCTTTACCATGGCCTCGCCATCTTCGATCGAAGAGGCAAGCGGCTTTTCTACCATCGTGTGAACGCCAGCAGCTGCCAACTTCAATGCGGTCTCGGCATGGAAAGCGGTAGGCACAGCAACCATGGCTGCGTCTAGGTTCTGCTCAATCAAAGCCTCGACGTCTGGCAACACCGGCAGGTCTCCGGCAACTCCAAACTTATCGCCATACGGATCCGCCACGGCTACCAGGTCCACGCCCTCTAGGGCACGGATATTGCGGGCGTGGTGGCGCCCCATGGAGCCAAGGCCGATCAGGCCGTAACGCAGGTTAGCCACTATGCACCTGCCTGAGCGAGCTTATTGACTGCCTCGACGATCCGCTCCAGATCTTCCTGATCCAAGGACGGGTGTACCGGCAGCGACAGGCACTGCTCCGCCACCTGCTGCGTGACAGGCAGCTCCAAATTCGGCGCGTACTCGGCCAAAGAAGGAAGCTTGTGGTTCGGAATCGGGTAGTAGACACCGGAACCGATCTGGTACTCGTCCTTCAGAGCCTGCTGGAAGCCATCGCGATCGGACTCAACACGGATCGTGTACTGGTGGTAGACGTGAGTTGCCCCTTCCATGACCTTAGGAGTAATCACGCCCTCGATGTGGTCAGAGAGGTACTTCGCGTTCTGCTGGCGAGTCTCGGTCCAGGCGCCAACCTTCTTGAGCTGTTCGCGGCCGATCGCAGCGTTAATGTCGGTCATACGGTTGTTGACGCCAACCAGTTCATTCGCGTAACGCTTTTCCATGCCCTGGTTACGGATCATCTTGGCACGACGCAACACCTCTGGATCGGAGGTAGTGATCATGCCGCCTTCACCGGCCGTCATGTTCTTGGTCGGGTAGAAGCTGAAGGCACCAAACGCACCGAAGGTACCAACCTGCTTGCCATTCAAGGTGGCTCCATGCGCCTGAGCACAGTCTTCAAAGACGAAGAGGTTGTGTTCCTGAGCAATCTTTACAATCTGCTCCATCTTGGCCGGATGTCCATAAAGGTGCACCGGCATGATGGCCTTAGTGTGCTCGGTAATCTGCTCTTCTACATGCTTCGGATCGAGGTTGAAGTAGTCGGCCTCGATATCAGCAAATACCGGCTTGGCGCCGGTCATTGCTACCGAGTTAGCGGTAGCCGCAAACGTAAACGAAGGAACAATAACTTCGTCGCCAGGACCAATCCCGGCAGCCAGCAAACCAACGTGCAATGCCGAGGTACCCGAGTTGACTGCACAGGAGGAAGCTCCCTTGGCCATCTGGGCCGAGAACTCCTCTTCAAAAGCTGCGACCTGAGGGCCCTGTGCGACCATCCCGGATTCCAGCACCCGCTGGACAGCTTCTTCTTCTTCCTTGCCAATTAGTGGCTTGGCTGCAGGAATGAATTCCTTAGACATTTATTCGCAAACCTCCGTCAGTTCGCCGTTTTCTTCCTTGTAAAGCATACCTGTCTGCGGGCAGCGGTATCCTTCTGAAACACTTTCAAGCTTAACCCCTGCTTTTCCTACCCAACCGATCTGTTTGGCAGGAACTCCCGCAACTAACGCGTGAGCAGGTACATCTTTTACTACTACTGAGCCTGCGGCAACCAGTGCCCACGGCCCGATCTTCACTGGAGCTACACATACCGAACGAGCCCCAATTGCAGCGCCCTGTCCGATAGTTACTCCTACCTGCTCCCAATCAGAAGCAGATTTGAGCGAGCCATCTGGATTGACCGCCCGTGGATAGTGATCGTTCGTAAGTACGACAGCTGGACCGATAAACACGCCATCTGCAATCTTGGCGGGCTCGTATACCAGCGCGTAGTTTTGCACCTTGCAGTTATTTCCTAGCTGCACGCCCTCGCCGATATAAGCCCCACGGCCGACGACGCAATTTTCACCTAGGACTGCATGTTCACGTACCTGGGCTAGATGCCAGATCGAAGAGCCTTCGCCAATCTTTGCCTCATCAGACACGTCTGCAGTGTCAACTATCCGAACCATGAGCCTCCCCTTGGGCCTTACTATTTACACAAACACGTTAGCTTATTTTCGTTAAATACGACTATGACAAACCGCCTAGAGGCCACATTAGATCAGCCTTCACCTGGCAAGGGGCATGTCAGCATGACACTTTTCACCAGGGGCACGCCCTCTTTGTCAAGCAGTTTTAACGGAACTTGTGCAACACTGTTACCATGTCTTCTCTCACTACCAATACGTACCTGGTTATGCCTCTTTATAACGAGGCCGAAGTAATTGGCCAGGTCATTCGGGACACCCTAAAAGTGTTTCCCAACATTATTTGTGTAGATGATGGCTCCACAGACGACTCTGGTCAGGAAGCATTAAGAGCTGGCGCTACAGTGCTCACCCACCCTATCAATATGGGGCAGGGGGCAGCCCTTCAGACCGGGTTTTCGTATTTTCTTCGCAAAACTAACGGCAAGTATGTTGTGACATTTGATGCCGACGGACAGCATCAAACTTCCGATGCCCTAGCGATGGTCCAGTACGCCGAAGAAAACGACAAGGCCATAATTTTTGGCTCCCGTTTCTTAGGCGGCAATATCGAGGCCGGGAAGATCAAGCAGCTAGTGCTGAAGACCGCCGCATTCGTCACTCGCATTGAGACCGGTCTGAAGCTCACCGACGCGCACAATGGTCTACGCGCTTTGCGCCGCGACGCTGTGGAGCGAATTTATCTGAACCAAAACCGGATGGCTCACGCAAGCGAGATTGTGAGCAAACTTGCCGCCACCAAACTCCCCTGGTCCGAGTTGCCGGTTCACATTCGTTACACGGACTATTCACGGGCGAAGGGACAGTCCCTGCTGAATTCCATCAATATCGTCACTGACCTTCTGCTTCACTGAGGAAACCATGCTGATTAAAGTAATTCTTATCGTCGGAATCCTTGCCGTAGCCGTACTACTGATCCGCTCCCGCGAAGGTTCAGACAAGAAACTCGCCCTGCGGCGCCTTTCCATCTCGATATTCGCACTACTCGCAGTTATTGCCATTTTGTGGCCATCCATCACCTCGAAGGTGGCAGCCATGGTTGGGGTTCAGCGTGGCGCCGACCTGTTGCTATACCTGCTTGTTATCGCGTTCTTCGCCTCGCTGGCTTACCAGTCGAAACGGTCGCACTTTCAGCAGCGCAAAATCACAAAACTAGCACGTGAACTAGCTATCATGAACGCCCAAAAACCTGAATCGAGCAATAGTATAGAGCGATGACTAATAGGCACGCATTGTATCGTGACCACCCAACGCATGCATCAAAGCTACCCAGAGGGCGCAGCTGGCCAACGCGGATTGGGATCGCGATCTTGGCATTTGCAGTATTCCTCGTTACAGCAGGCATACTGTTCTACCAGGATTTGAACAATTCGCTTAACGTTGCGGGCGGTCGCGGGGGCTTCCTTCCCTACGATCACTACGCGGGACGGGCAGTAAACGTGCTTGTTTTAGGCTCGGACACTCGCTCCGGCAAATCCGGCGAGGGCGAAGACACCGGAGTCGAGGGCATGCGCTCAGACACCATGATGATCGCCCACATTGCCAAGGACAGGAAATCTGTTTCCGTCATATCTATCCCTCGCGACACAATGGTTGATCTGCCGTCTTGTAAAACCGAGGGCGGCGGCGAAACAGAGGAAAGCTTTGGCCAAGTTAACAGCGCATTCAGTGAGGCAGCTGGCAACTCGGATACCGTAGCGGGCATCGAATGTGCCAAGAAAACTGTAGAGGCCAACACGGGCGTTCGGATCGACGAATATGTGCTTGCCGATTTCAATGGCTTCTCCTCGATGGTCGATTCACTTGGCGGCCTAAAGCTCTGGCTTGATGAGGATATAAGCGACGAGCAGGCCCACATTGATCTAAAGAAGGGCTGCAACCACCTGAATGGCAAGGCGTCGGTTGGTTACGCCAGATTGCGCTACATTGGCGATGGTTCAGATCTCTCGAGGATCCAACGCCAGCAGCGCCTCCTAGGGATTATGATCCGCACGGCCCTAAAGAAGAATCTTTTGACAGACCTATCTTCGCTGTACGGGTTCACTAAGGCGGGGCTCTCTTCGCTTACAGTTTCCTCCGGCTTTTCATCGCTCGCAGCGCTGGGCGGGTTCGGCAATTCTCTGAGGTCGATCGATCCCGCTAATGTTCGCTTTGCCACGGCTCCCAACGAGCCCTACCCGCTAGATCCGGATCGAGTCATTTTCTCTGACCAGGCCCAGCAGGTGTGGGAAGCGCTCATTAAAGATACTGACCTACCTACCGGCTTGTCGGTTCGCGATGGAAATTCGAAGACTTACGTGATTCAACCTCCCGCGCCCAAGCAGACTCCGAAGAAGGAAGAGTCAGCCAAGCCGGAGCCGGCTCCTTCATCGTCCGAGCCAGAGCCAACTGAATCCGAGTCCACCCCGAGCGAAACGCCGACAACAGAGACTTCCTCCCCCGTGGGAGCAGCTGTAGAAGACTCCAACAAAGCCGCACAGGAGAAATGCGAACCGTGAGTACACCACCTTCCTTCCAACCGAAGAAGCGGCGGCGTCCTACCACTAGCTCTGCTGCAGGCTCTAGCGGCAGACCTGCTCCGCGGAATACGTATCGACCAAACTCCGCGACCGAAGGTGCCCCTCGCCAAGACCGATATTCTCCCTCCTCCGCAACGGTCCCGCCCTCGTACGCGCCATCGCGTGCAAGAAGGACTACTAGTTCCCCGCAGTCATTCGCACCTGGCACGCAAAGGCGACCGGTGCAAGGCACTCCCCCGCAGGTACGGCCCCGACCAAAAAATCCAAACGGGCTGTCCAATTTGCGCAAACGGGCGCCCAGGTGGCGATACCACTTCACTGCTAAACCGATCGTGCTGGCGCTTGTCGCGATGCTGATCTGTTGGCCGCTAGGCCTCTTGCTATGGGCCAACTCCAAGCTTGGCCACACCGAAGCTTTAGATAACGTAGGCGAGCAGTCGGGACAAACCTATTTGCTGGCCGGCTCGGACGAACGCAATACCTCCGAGGGGAAGAGCGGCATTGGCCCAGACGGTACCGAGGGGCACCGGGCCGATTCAATCATGCTCATCCACAAGGCCGCCAATGGACAGTCGGTAGCTATCTCCTTGCCCAGGGACACTCTGGTAGATATCCCAGACTGGGGCTATAACAAACTGAACGCTGCCTACGCTTATGGCGGCGCGCCGCTCCTAGTTACATCGGTTGAAAAACTGACTGGAATAAGAGTTGACCATTTCGTGCAAATAGGAATGGGCGGAGTTGAACAGATGGTTGATGCGGTAGGTGGCGTCAACCTCTGTATGGATCTAACAGTTCAGGATCCGGAGGCTAAATTAGACTGGAAAGCCGGTTGCCATGATGCCGACGGGAAGACTGCACTTGCCTTTTCTAGGATGAGGAAGTTCGATCCACGCGGTGATCTGGGTAGAGCTGACAGGCAACGACAGGTTGTAAATCAGGTGCTGAAGAAGGGGCTCTCCCCCGCCTCCATTATCAATCCGTTCAGGCACGTAGCACTTGGGGGCGCGGTAGCCGAGTCGCTAACTACTGACCCGGACACTGGGATTATTTCGCTGGCCAAACTTGGACTGGCCTATAAGAACGCTTCTTCTGCCGGACTTACCGGTATTCCCCCCATTGGGACCACCGACTACTATGTCGAGGGCGCCGGCTCCACCGTACTCCTAGACGAAGAGAGGGCGCCGGAGTTCTTTTCCAAGGTAAAGCAGGGCACTCTTACTAAAGCCGATTTCCAGTCTGTAGACGAATAAAGGGTATAAAAAAGGTGGTTGGGGGACTCTCCCAACCACCTTTTTCTATCTACTTGTCCGCGTTGAAGGCCTCAACATCGATGGCGCGGTCGTGCGCCTGCCATGCCTTCCATGCAGATTTCAAGATATCCGAGACGTCGTATTTTGCCTTCCAACCGAGCTCTTCGGTAATCCGGGACGCGTTACCAATTAGCTGCGGCGGATCCCCCGCACGGCGGTCGAGCTCGTCTGCAGTGAACTTCAGTCCCGTGACTTCGCGGAGCCCATCTACAATCTGCCGCACCGAGGTGCCCTTGCCGGTTCCCACGTTGAAGGTGTGGTAGTTCATTTCCTTTCCGGAAGCCACATAGTCGAGGGCGGAAAGATGCGCGTCAGCCAAATCCAGTATGTGGATGTAGTCGCGAATACAGGTACCGTCAGGAGTGTCATAGTCTGTGCCGAAGATCTTCGGGTTGTCCCCGTTTGCCAGGCGGTCAAGCAGCATGGGAACGAGGTTTAGCGTTGCGGGATCTTCCAAGTCATCCCAACCGGCACCGGCGACGTTGAAGTAGCGCAATCCGATCCACCGGAGTCCCCACGCCCTCTGGCAGTCGGCCATCATCCATTCGCCGATAAGTTTCGTTTCGCCGTATGGATTGATCGGGTGCTTCTCTATGTCTTCGTTGACTACCTCTACGGGAGGCATGCCATAGACGGCTGCCGAAGAGCTAAAGATCATCTGCTTGACATCAGCTTCCTGCATAGCCTGAAGCATATTTGCTAGGCCACCAATGTTCTGCTGGTAATACCACGTCGGTTTTTCTACGGATTCGCCAACCTGCTTCCGCGCAGCAAAATGGATCACAGCGCTAACATTCTCTTCACGCATAGTCTGCGCCAGCTTCTCCGGCGCCTGGGCGCTTGCAATGTCCAGTTCGACAAGCTTCGCATCGCCGATGCGGTCAGCTTTGCCATAAGAGAGGTCATCGACCACCACTACGTCCTCGCCCCTGTCGGCCAGGAGTCGAACCACGTGCGCGCCGATGTAGCCGGCGCCTCCAGCAACTAAAATACTCATTTATTCCCCTCTAATCTGTTCTAGCTCTGCATCAAGCCGCTTGCCTTTTTCAATGGCTACTTCGCGCAGCGACTGTTGATATTTCTTCATGGCCTCGCGAATCTTGCGAGCCCCTTCTCCTTCTCCGGCGCCCAAGATTCGGGCCGCAAGCAAACCAGCGTTCTTTGCTCCGCCTACGGAAACGGTAGCTACCGGTACTCCCCCGGGCATCTGCACAATAGAAAGCAACGAATCCATGCCGTCAAGATATTTGAGCGGCACAGGCACACCGATGACTGGGAGCGGAGTTACTGCTGCAAGCATGCCCGGCAAATGTGCCGCTCCGCCGGCTCCCGCAATAATCACGCTGTAACCGGCCTCTTCTGCCTGTGCTCCGAACGCGATCATGTCCGCAGGCATCCGATGAGCGGAAACAACTTTTGCGTCATAGTCGATACCGAGCGCAGTCAGCTCCTGCGCGGCAGCCTTCATGGTGGGCCAGTCGGAGTCTGAACCCATTACAATTGCAACCTTCATTTTTCCTTCCCCTGCAAAATATCGACAACCCTACGAGCTTTCCGAGCGCATTCGCTCGCATCGGCGCCAACTACCGTAACGTGACCTAGTTTACGTCCCGGGCGGACCCCTTTGCCGTAGTAGTGCACCTTGGCTTCGGGAACTTCCGCGAGCGCACGGGGGTAGGCTTCGCGTGGCTCTTCAAGTTCGGATCCCAGCAGGTTCACCATAGCCGCACCATCACTAACTGGGGCCGTGTCTCCTAAGGGCAGATCCAGTACTGCGCGCAGGTGTTGCTCGAATTGTGAAGTTATCGAGCCCTCGATGGTCCAATGCCCACTATTGTGCGGGCGCATAGCCAGCTCGTTCACGTACAGCTTGGTGTCTGCGCCGTCCCCTACTGCGAACATTTCTACTGCCAGAACACCAGTTACATCTAGTTCAGTAGCTATGCGTTCGCCCAGTTCCCGTGCCTGTTGGTCAATTTGGTCGGACAGGTCGGGTGCCGGAGCTAACACGACCGAGCAGACCCCGTTTTCCTGGATCGTCTGGACCACCGGCCAGCATCTTACTTCTCCGGACGGACGGCGGGCGAGGAGCACCGCTAATTCTTTATCAAATGGAACGGCTTCTTCCGCCAGGAGGGTTTGCCCGTCCTCCAAGCGATCGAGCCAGTCCTGTGCCTCAGCTAGATCTTGAATCTTCAAGACTCCCTTACCGTCATAACCTCCGGTAGGAGTCTTCAATATTAGAGGAAGACCTACCCGGCTTGCGAAGTCGGCAAGTTCTCCCCTGCTTGCGACTTCGGCCCACTGCGGATTTGGAGCCCCAATCTTGTCCATTACCTGCCTCATCCGCAACTTATTTTGCGCATAGACCAACGCGGCAGGTGCGGGCCTTACTGGTACCGGCAAAGTTTCAAGGAAGGCGTTCGGCACGTGCTCGTGTTCAAAGGTTAGAACCTGGGCGCCGGTTACCAACTCTTCGACTGCCTTTTCATCATCTGCCTGCCCAACGGGCGAATCTGGAACCACCTGCGCTGTAGAGGCTTCAGTCGATTCGACTAAAACCCGCAGATGGATTCCCAACGCGTTGGCGGCTTCTTGCATCATGCGGGCTAGCTGCCCGCCTCCGACTACTGCAATAATTGGTGCACTCACACTTGGATTCTATCTTTGGGAGGGCGAAACACCTTCGCATAAGGTGGGTACGTGCAATATATTTCAAAAATCATGAGCCCTAACTGGGGTCAGCTCTGGCGTTTCGGGGTGTGTGGAGGTTTAGCCTGGATCGTCGACACAGGGGTTTTGGATTTATTGCTCTATCTAGGGCTCTTCCCGCTCCTCAGCAAGGTTATTGCTGTGTGCGTCGCTACCGCTTTTTCCTGGTCAATAAATAGGAATTGGGCTTTCAAAATGCCCAACAGTGCCAACCTTGTGAAAGAAGCCTTCGAGTTCGCTCTAGCCAATGTGATCGGCATGATTCCCCCTCTTATATGCCTCTGCATTAGCCACTATCTACTGGGCTTCACATCGGCTTTCGCAGATACAATTTCAGCAAATGTTGTGGGGCTGGCATTTGGAACTATCACCCGGTATTTCCTGTACAAATACCTGGTTTTCACGCCCAACCCCTAATTGGGGGTCGCGACTTTGCGCCGCTCTTTAGCAGAGAACAGCAGAAGCAACGCTAGTGGAACTGTGAGGGTAAGGAATGCCGAGTACCTGAACACTAGCGAGTGAGGAGAGGCAAGAAATAGCGTCCCCATGATAACTGCAGACGGCAATAGGGACACTAGAACGTCCCTTCTGCCATATCGCAGCGCTGCTACACAAATTAGCACTAGTCCCCACATCCATGCTCCTGTGCCGCGAGTCTTCTTCAGCACAGGCAGCCAACTCGCGTTAAACACCTCGTCCGCTTTCTGCGGCAATTGAGATTGATTGACCACGCCGTGCTTGCGCAAAGTTGCAGTGTAGCCATATTGGTAGTTGGTCTCGTTGCTAACTAACTGGGTAAAAGTGGACTGGGTAGTACTTCCGATTTCATTCCCTGACGCAGTCCAGTATGGGTAGGTGTGGTTTATGTAGGCGCGCGCAAAATTACGCGGGCAAGATAAAGCGGAACTGAGGAAATGCTTTGGAAATTCCTCCTTGTGCTCCTGTATGTAGCCCCACTGGAACTTCGGGTTGTATTTTACCGAATCGATAGTCACAGGATCATAGACATGTGCCCACAGATCGAGCGGGAAAATTTTACTGTAGAAGGCCAGATCATCCGGCGGCAAACAACCTCTATTTACCTTAATCGTGTACCCAATCATCTGAAGCGGAACCCCAACTGATTCCGCATATTTATGGGGACCTGCATAGTGGGAGGATATGACTGCTGGGATAGAGCCTATAACCAACGCAGCAATACCCGCCAAGGCCGCAACTTTTCTACGTCCTTTTGCCCAGCCAACGGCACACACTAGCGCAATTAGAACAAGCAATGTTCCGTTGTTTCGACTGGCACTTATTACGACCAGTACCACCACGAAGAGGGCGACAAACGCGGGGCGGGTGAAAGGCTTCCCCCTACTATTGAAGATCCTCACCAGCATGACACTGAGCATGGCAATTCCCAGCATGAATGGGGAATCTTTTACCAGGGCTATTGCGTAGTCACTCACCACAGGGAAAAACGCCGCATAAATAATAAAGCCCACAACAAGGGGGGTGCGCACGCGCATTACGTTCAGAGCGTCTACCACATACACCAGCCCGGCGGCCCACAGAAGCACCTGGACTACAGAGGCAAAAGCAATTCCTCCTGCCTGACTACCGAACAGATATTCTCCCACAGCCGTCAGCCCGGTCAGATAGATTCCGAATCCGAGGGGGTGCTGATTCGAGACTTCTAATGGCCCTTCGAAAACTGCCCAAGAATCGTTCATTGCCACTGCTGGCCAAAAACGTACGAGCGGTATTAGCCATGCAGCTACGAAGATAGCGAAAGCACTGAGGTTCAGTTTGAGGCGAGGCAAAATGCGCCTACGCGCCGCCCAGTTAGTGCGTCCACCCCATGCTAAAAATGCACTGGCAATTGCGCCAAGCAAAAAATACTTTATGAACCGGTACGGGCTAGCAACAGGAACAGCCGGGTTGAGCTGGTGAGCCACTATTTGGCCCACAATGTTCACTACCGCGAACGCTAATCCTCCGACTAGGACAAAGCCGATATAACGGAAGTCCCAAACCTTGCTAAGAGATGCTCGCATAGAAGCCCTAACCTTTCAGCTGCGCGAGGATATTCCTAGTTCTTCTTCGTGAAGAGGGCGGCATAACCCAAATAATTGCAGGTCGCCCCTACCGCCATAGCAGCTATTTTAGAAGCCGCCCGAGCAGCAACAATAGGACCATGCCAAATAAATCCTGAAATATGCATCACTGCCCAGATAACACCGGACTGAAGGACCATTCCTGTGAATAGGGTAAGTCCAGCAAACGAAACAAATGATGCCCAGGAAATGCGTTTCGATTCGAACACAAAGAAATTGTTAACGAAGTAGGATGCGACGATAGTGATTGCGGTGGAGAAAATATTCGCTACCACTTCGGGCAGGCCTATTACAGACGAGAAAAACAAAAATAGAAGAAAGTCCATCAATGAAGTACCCACTCCAACGAATAGGTACTTCACTAGCGATGGCTTCAACCACTTATTCCCCATCAGCTGGTGCCTCATATTGCAGGTATGCCAGGCGGGCGATTTCTTGGCGAGCACGCAACACCCCACTTAGCGTCATTCCTACCGTCAAAGACAGCGCGCTGATCACTGCAAGTCCGGATGCTAGAACTGCCGATGGAAGGCGGGGCACCAGCCCTGTTTGAATGTAATCCCACACCACCGGTGCGCCGATGAGCAACGAGAAGATGGCCGCAATTAGGCTAATTATCCCGAAGGTTGCAAAGGGCCGCTCGTGCGCTAGCAGGCGCGCGATCGTGCCCAGGATCTTGAAACCGTCGCGGAATGTCCGCAGCTTCGAATCCGACCCCTCTGGGCGATCTTTGAACCCCACCTGATATTCGGCCTGGGGCACTCCCAACCGCATCGTATGCACCGTGAGTTCTGTTTCGATTTCAAATTCTTTAGAGAGGGCGGGGAAGGATTTCACGAACCTTCTAGAGAAAACCCTGTAGCCGGAAAGCATATCCGTCACCGGCATTCCAAATAGGCCTGACACTAGCCGATTAAACAACCTGTTGCCCTGCGCATGCCCAGGACGGTATGCGGTGGATTCCGGATTATCCATCCGGCATCCGAGGACGTGATCCAACCCTTCCGAAAACAGCTTCGCAACCATTTTCGACGCTGCCGCTGCCTCGTACGTATCGTCGCCATCGATCATCACATAGGCGTCAGCATCAACGTCGGCAAAGGCCCGCCTAACCACGTTGCCTTTTCCCTTACGACCTTCGAAGCGCACCACTGCCCCAGCGGCTTTTGCCTCACTGGCAGTGTTATCTGTGGAATTGTTGTCGTATACGTAGATAGTTGCCTGCGGAAGAGTTTGCTTCAGGTCCGAGACTACTCGGCCGATGGCGGCTTCTTCGTTATAACAAGGGATAATCACCGCTACATGGTCACGCTTTTTCACATTTAGCCCTTCTGGCCAACAAACACAAAATTATCTTCGCAATACCGCACCCGATTGCAGCCTTATTGCTCTTACCTCCCGAATTATAAAGATTCCTCCATCAAAAACACACTCACCACCAGCTTTTATTCACAGGTGTTTTTGTAGTGGTGCCCACATTTATCGTCTGCTTAGCCGGCTCGCCTACTAACAGGATGGCTAGAGAAAAAGGGGCCACCAAAGCCAAGAATGCTACGTATCTAAAGGGATAGGACACAGGAGAAGCCACCAAAAGAGTGGCATAGATTAGCGCTGAGGGAAATGCCAGTGCTAATCCTGCATATCTACGCCGGTACAGAAAGCCACCTACCGCTACCAATAGGGCCCACGCCCACGTACCAGCACCGGGAAAATGGGCAGTGCCAGTCCGGAACCAGGCCATCACTGCGGAGGTGAGCCCATCTGGCAGCAGCGAGTGGTTGCTTATCCCCCGCTTTCCTAGCTCCTGCCGCCACGCAGTGCTGCTAGCTGAATCATTCGACACTAAAGAGTGAAAGATGGATTGACTGGTTCTGCCAATGGGACGGGTCTGGGGCGACCAGTAGTTCCTGGTGTGCAGCAGATACCCTTTCGCAGCGGACACAGGACAGGAAAAACTATAGGCCACAAAGTGCCGCGCAAACTCACCCTTCGTTCGTTGCAGGTAGTCTCGATCGAACTGACCATTATCTTTAGTAGCATCTACTGAAAGCGGCGAATATGCCTGCGCCCACTGTGCAATTGGCATGATCTTAGAGAAGTAGGTGCGCTGCGCCCTCGGAATGCACTGTGGTTGCGCCCAGATGCCATACCCGATCATCTGAAGGGGCATGCTGACTGACTCTACATATTTATGAGGGCCCACGTAAATCTTCGAGATCTGTCCCGGTATGGACCCAGCCACTATAGCTGCAACTACGATCCCAATTGCAAGTTTCCTATTGCTATCGCAGATGAAAAACAACAGTGGCACCATGATCACGGTAAGCGCAATCCCGTTGTTACGCATTGCAGTTACCGCGAGCGCTGAGAAGAACAATGCGATCTGGAAGCCTCTACTACCTACTGCACTTCCCTTACTTACCCAGACACGAAACAGCAAAACGGTTATTGCTGCGATAGCTATCGAAAACGGAGAATCTTTAACTAGGGCTATGGCATAGTCACCCACCACGGGAACGGCTGCCGTGTATGCCACGAATGCGTATATCACCATCCTTGGGGCGCCAGTCATGCGAAGTGTATCCGCCATAGCTGCTACCACGAGCGCCCACAGCACCATTTGCACCATTGCGGCAAAGGCCAGCCCTCGCGACACATTCCCTAGCAACAAGGACCCACCATGTACCAGTGCGGACAGGCCGTACCCGTAGGCTAAAGGATGCTGACTAGAGGCAGCTAAAGGCTCACTGAGGATAGCCCAGGTGTCGTTCATCGACACCCCGGGCCATAGGCAGGCTAACAGGAGCGACCAGCTGAGAAGAGGAATCAAAAAACCAGCCAGTAAAACCCTGCGCCTTGGCAGAGGCGCGGGCGCGCCCTCCCGCCCCGCCAACGCGAACACCAATCCACAGATCACTATTGCGAGGACGAAGACAGTCCCCGTACGAGCAAGGGAAAAAATTGCCCAGGGCTGGGCCTTCCCTTCCGGGACGATCTGCGAGAGAAGATCAAAGGCGCTAATCGCCATTGCGGAAAAGAGCGTGTAGCCCCAAAAACGCAAGTTCACTCTAGAGTGCGCCGACCTGGAAGTGTTCCCCACAGCCATACTCCCCTCCAATGCCTTACCCCACTATGTCCTTCCTGCCCACTGCAGCCTCAAAGCCTTCTTCTACGCCTTCCCATGGAAACCATGGCACCTCGTGGCATCACTTTATCCGGATCCAACGATGTGGGAAGTGCTGCTAGGGAAATGGTGAAAATCGGAGGCTGTCGCTGAGTTAGTTCAATACGTCCCCCATCAGCCTGTACTAGTTCGCGGGCGAGGGCTAGACCGATGCCCGATGAGCCATGGCCCGATACCCCCTTCTCGAAGATTTTTGGGGCCAATTCATCTGGGACGCCATCGCCCTCGTCCGATACTTCAATGAAGACCGACCTAGAGGACTTTCCCTTGCGAGTACTAACCTGAACCTTGCCCTTGCCATACCTAAGCGAGTTTTCTATCAAAGTGGCAAGCACCTGCGACAGATTTCCCGGAGTTGCAAGCACTACCCGCTCAGCGTCGTCCACGAACACGAGCTCGCGCCCCGCGTTCTTAAAAGCTGGCTCCCATTCACCCTTCTGCTGGGTGAAGATTGCGTCCAGCTTCACGGCCTGCGTTGTGCCACCGGACCGTCTTCTTGAGGACAGCAAATCAGTTACTACCTGAGTTAGGCGCTCAACCTGCTCTAGACATGCACCGGCTTCCTTGCGCACCTCTTCGTCGTCCGAGATCAGCTCTATCTCTTCAATTCGCATCGACAATGCAGTTAGAGGCGTCCGCAGCTGGTGAGAGGCATCAGCGGCGAACTGCTGCTCGGCGGCAAGTCGGCCTGCGATGCGCTCGGAGGTATGCGCTAGTTCTTGGGCTACCAGGTCTATTTCTTCGATTCCCGAAGGTTTGATGCGAGCTCGCACCTCGCCCTGTCCGACCTGTTCAGCCTGCGCCGCCAAGTAGATAAGCGGAGCAGATAGCCGCCTAGAAGAGCGGAACGCCAGCACTGCTGCCACCCCTAATGCGAGGGCGGACAACAACACCACCAGCAACACGAGCATTGCAGCTTGGCCGATTGTGGGCCACGCAGAGGTTTCAATAAAAACGGTATTGCCATTTGAAGAAACCGTCGACACTGAGATGGAGGGCCAGGAAGGTCGTTCTCCGGCCTCAGTGGCCGCGGCCTGTGCGCCATATACCTTTATCCAAGTGGATTTTCCGGCCCCCCAATATCCCAGGTTCGCATAATCCATCGAGGCGCCAGCACCCAACGTGTGATCGGTAAGCCGAGCAATAGCAGCGGCCTTCTCGTTTAGGGCAGCTGCGGTCGACATCCAGACATAGGCTGACCCTAAGATAGCGAGCGGCAACCCCAGCAACAACACGCCGGCGGTAGCCGCCCACAAAGTCATTAGTAGCGCACGGCGGCGCAACTATGCCTCTTTCTCGAAGCGGAAACCCATCCCTCGTACGGTCGTAATGTAACGAGGGCGAGCCGCATCGTCACCCAGCTTCCTCCGCAACCACGACACGTGCATATCCAGCGTCTTGGTGGAATCGGTGGGGTCAGAGGACCACACTTCCCGCATCAAGGTTTCCCGTTCCACCACATTGCCGGCCTCACGCACCAGCACCCGTAGCAGTTCAAATTCCTTTGCGGTCAATTGCAGCTCAGTATCGCCCCGGAATGCCCGGTGTGCAGATACGTCTACGCGAATATCTTGCGCTTCTAGGTAGCCGTCGGAGGAATCGCTGCCAGCGCGGCGCAGCAGCGCCCGCACTCGAGCCAACAGCTCCGCCAAGCGGAACGGCTTAGTTACGTAGTCGTCAGAGCCCGCATCTAGGCCAACTACCATGTCGACCTCGTCAGTACGGGCGGTAAGAATCATGATGGGGACAGAAGAGCCTCCGGCGCGGATCTGCCTAGCAACATCCAGGCCATCAATATCAGGCAGGCCCAAGTCCAAAACCACTAAGTCAGTGCCAGCTAGATCGGCCAGCGCACCTTTGCCGGTACCGTGAGCCGACACTGTGTAGCCTTCCCGCCCAAGCGCGCGGGCAAGCGGCTCGGAGATTGCGGGGTCGTCTTCAACAAGTAAAACTCTAGTCACATGCCAATCGTAGCGCACGAAGACAAAAAATTGTTATCGAGGCTGAAAAATATTTACACTTTACATGCATCAGATTTACCTGTTTTTGACTCTGCCTGCCCAGCCAGCGGAAATGCCTACAGGGTCCGCAAATATTTCTCCCAATCTAAGAAATACGGAACCACTGTGCCCACGCCCCGCAGGTCTGCCGGATCCGCCTTCCAAATCAGAGAGTCATCAAACTTAGAGTCCGCATAAAGCATTTGCGCAGTCTGCTCATCCATAAAGATAGACGCCCTCGGGGCAATGTCCACTAGGCGCGAAGCTAGGTTCACAGGGGGGCCAAAAATGTCTCCTGAGCGCGAGACCACTCGCCCACACACAAGAGATGCTCGGACCGGAAGAAGCTCCTCAGAAGTCACCAGGGTGTGCACCAGCTTACTGGCCACGCGCAGCCCCGTGGCTAGATCGTCGCATACCCACAGCACAGCATCGCCAATGGTCTTCACCACCCTGCCGCCATTGCGCGTAACCACGTCGCGGCACCGAAATTCAAAGCCCTCAACTAGATCTGCCAACGCCTCCGCCCCGAGGCCGGCCGACCGCCTGGTATACGCGACCATGTCGACAAATCCCATAGTCCGGCGGAGCGGATAGGTATCAGCTGTCATGTCTTCCATTCCGCGCTGGCCCACCTCGTCATCGATATGAGTAAGCAGTGCTGCCAGCTGGCGTCTCCAGGCATACCTAACCTGCTTCTCTAAAATGCCCGTGAACTGGTCAATACGGTCGAGCAGCAGAAGCCTGGCGGTAGTATCGTCCAGATCATATTGGGACACCAGGTCCTGCACTATTGCCTCAGTCTGCCACAGCACCAAACGATCCATGGTGTGCGACTGCGCGCGCAGCAGCGAGGTCGCAGACCTAGTTTTGAGCCCGAGCTCGCTCATAAGCGAGAGCCAAGACTTCAACGATGCCAGGTCTAGCTCGGTGAACATATCCTCGTCTGATTTCAAGTCAGGAAAGCCCATAGCGCGCCAGAACCGCTCCGCATAGGCGACCTCGCACCCCGCAGCCTCGGCCAGCTCCTTGAGATTCATCGTGGGCCGACCCCCGATGAGCACGTTTCTTGCAGCGTCGATAGTGGCCCCCGGCATTGAGCCGGACGATGCCTTCGCTTGGGTCAACTCCCCACCCTTCCGTAAACGGTATTGCCTAGTTCACACTACCTGTTTTTAATGTTGCCGGGGTAAGGCCAGAAGAAAAGTTCCTAATATATACATATGAATCTTGTTCTAGCCTCGCAGTCACCGGCACGCCTACAAACTCTAAAACATGCAGGTTTGCACCCCCAAGTACGGGTAGCAAACGTCGATGAAGCAGCCCTACTTGCCAAAGCCAAAGACCTGCCCACCACAGGGAAAGTTGCCAACCTGGCCAAGGCGAAAGCGCAAAAGATTGCCGCTTCCGACGATTTCTCTACCCCTACCTGTATTGTAGGGTGCGATTCGATGCTGCTAATTGGTTCAGAGCTCGTTGGCAAACCACATACCGCAGAAGTAGCCCGCAACCGCTGGCAGAAAATGCGCGGTAAAACCGGCACCCTGCTGACCGGACATTACCTACTAGTTGGCACCAGCGGCAATTGGCAAGAAAAGGGCGAAACTGCAAGTACTACCGTCCACTTTGCCAACCTCTCTGACGCCGAGATCGATGCCTACGTGGCTACCGGTGAACCACTAGAAGTAGCCGGCGCATTCACCGTAGATTCTTTAGGAGGGGCCTTCGTCACCGGAATCGAGGGCGATTTTCATTCAGTAGTCGGCATCTCCTTACCGTTGTTGCGGCAAATGTATACCGAGCTGGGAGGTTTTTGGCCCGATCTGTGGAAGTAGTCCGTAGCGGCGCGAGGTCGCGGGCGCGCCAAGGCTCGCGTCCGCGACTGTTACGGCCGGCGCTACGGTCTTCAGTTACTAAACAGGGGCTCTTTGTTTAACCGGTCTTCCGCAGCGCGAATTCGCTCGTCAGAAGCGGTCAGCGACATCCGCACGTGCGAATTGTCCTCATAGAATGTTCCTGGAGCCACTAAGATACCGATCTTCGCCAAGGCCTCTGCGATCTGCCATGCGTCCATACCGGGGGCAGAAAGCCACAGATACAAGCCGGCCACTGACTGCGGATCATGTATCAAGCCGGCGTTCGCAGTAGCCTTCAGCAATCGCTGTCGCCTATCCGCATACAATTCGCGCTGGGCTGTTACATGTTCCCTATCCGCAAGGACCGCACGCATTACATGCTGGATTGGAGTAGGCATCATAGCCCCCAGGTGCTTGCGAATCCCAAGCACGGTGGAAACTAGTTTAGGGTCACCAGCCATAAAGGCTGCCCGATAACCGGCAAGATTAGATTGCTTCGATAGCGAATAGACCGAAAGTAAACCCGTGGTGTCCCGATCGCAAACCCGATCTTCCAAGATCGATGGCGCCTCAGGAGTATCCCACACCAATTCGGCATAGCACTCGTCGCAGGCAACAATAGCGCCGTGGTGGCGCGCCCACTTTACGATCTTCCGCAGCTCGATCACAGATAGTACTCGTCCGTCCGGGTTCGAGGGCGAATTGAGCCATACCATCTGCGCGCTCGGCCAGGTATCTGGGTCTGGCCCCACCGGCACTGGAGTTGCCCCGGTAACCCGAGCTCCGACCTCGTAAGTTGGGTAGGCAACCTGTGGCATGAGTACCCGATCGCCCGCACGCAGACCCAAGTAGAAGGGCAGCCCCGCCACTAGTTCTTTAGAGCCAACAGTGGGGATAACCCCGTGGGCGAGGACCGCACTAGCGCCCCGCTTCGCGTGGTACCACCTCGCTATGTCCTCGCGCAGTTGCGCACTCCCCTGCACCGGCGGATAGCCGGGAGCGTCATACGCCTCGGCTAGGGCCTGGCGAACAAAGGCTGGCACGGCATCGACTGGGGTACCAATCGATAGGTCCACGATGCCATCTGGGTGCCTTTTGGCAGTTTCTTTTACTGGTTCCAGGGTATCCCAAGGGAACACTGGTAGTTCTAAAGCGCGCGGCAACATGTTAGGCCTGCGGGGGCAGCTCAGCAATCATGGGATCATCATAGTCTACGGGCCCGACGGCTGCGGCACCGCCCGGAGATCCGAGATCCTTCAGGTTAAAGAAATCAGTATTAGCGCGGTAATAGTCAGACCATTCTTCGGGCAAATCGTCCTCGTAGAAAATGGCCTCAGTGGGGCAAACAGGTTCACAAGCCCCGCAGTCAACGCACTCGTCGGGATGAATGTACAAAGTGCGAGCGCCCTCGTAAATGCAATCCACCGGACACTCATCCACGCACGCGCGGTCTTTGACATCCACACACGGTTGAGCGATGACGTAAGTCATGAATACACCTTCCTGGTTCTTCCCTTTCCAAGCGTCTAAACTAGTATGTCCCACGATGGACCAAAAGACTTATTCATGTGATAGCCCTAACCCTCCGAAGCTGCCGTGGCTCGAATGGAAGGTGGGCGAACGGGTAGTACTTCGGTATCGCGAACCGGACGGCTTCTACGACGCTCTAGGCGAGGTTTTGCAGGTAGAGCGCGATTTCGTCGACATAATGACCCGGAAAGGAAAGGTCCGCGTGCCCGCCCAAAAGATGGTCACGGGCAAGAGGGTTCCGCCCCGCCGGTGGTAACCACGGCTGCCTTCCAGAGGGCGGAAAACGTCACTGTCGTCTTATTTATTTACGCCAGGTGGATGCGCAGTCCAGGATTTCTAACCCGAGTCGGCATGGCTACCATTACTTTACGAAGTAGCGCGACGTAATCTTTTTGGGCATCCTCCCGCCGCACTACCACCCGAATGATCCGCTTAGGGGGCGGAGAAGCAAAGCGGCGGAACCTAATGTCCTCGTCCGTCTCGTCAGTGCCGGACACAGCGAGCGAGGGAATAAGTGCTGGCCCCACCCCGGCCCGCACCATCTGCTTTAGAGTTTCTACGGAATTTACGTGATAATCCGCCCGTTCCTTGGCTCCCACCTGAGAACAAAGAACCAGTGTCTGGTCGCGCAGGCAGTGCCCATCCCCCAAGAGCAGCAGCTCAGTCCCCTTTAGGGCTCCGGTGTCGATGCTGCCATAGGAGCGAGCCAGCGGGTGTTCGACCGGCAAAGCCAATACAAATGCCTCGTCGAGGACGGGAAATTGCACCATCTCGGGACCAAAATCATCATCTGCAAGGATCGCCACATCAAGTTCTCCCTTGCGAAGATGTTCCTTTAGAACTCCCGACTTTTCGTCCTCAACTAGGAAGTGTATATCGGGAGCTGCCTTGCGCATCTGCGGCAGCAAGTACGGCAGCAGGTACGGAGACAGGGTGGGAAAGACCCCGAGTCGCACCTCGTGCACCACTGGTTCTGTGCCACTGGCCAATGCCTTGATGCGATCCGTAATCGCAAAAATTTCGAGCGCCTCAACTACGATCTTCTGGCCCACCTCAGTTAGCTGCGCTCCCTGGCTGGACCGCTTCACCAGCTGGGCTCCCAGTTCAGTTTCCAGGCGCCGGATCTGGGTGGACACGGAGGGTTGAGCGACTCCCAATGAGATCGCGGCACCGCGAAAGGAGCCCTGCTGTGAGAGGGCCACTAGATACTGCAGCGACCGAAAATTCAACAGGACTCCTTTGCGTTAGTTGCGAATTGAGTGCTCGAATGATCCGAGGGCGGCATTCGCGCCCTCACCCATGGCTACCACTATCTGCTTGTGAGGCACGTTTGTGCAATCACCTGCAGCAAATACTCCAGGAATTGAGGTGGCGTTGGACCGATCAATGGCGATCTGCCCCCGGTCCAGCTCCAGCGTTCCCTCTAGCCATTCCGTGTTGGGCACTAGGCCGATCTGGACGAACACGCCCTCTACGGGCAGGGTCTCTGAAGAGCCATCGCTCTTTTGGACCACCAGTCCGCTGACCGCATCGCTTCCCAGGATTTCTTTAGAGGTAGCTGAAGTAAGCACGCGAGTGTTGGGCAGCGAATTCAGCTTGTCTACCAAGACCTGGTCGGCACCGAGGTGATCCATTAGCTCCACCACGGTTACGTGGCTTGCCAGTCCGGCAAGGTCGATTGCTGCCTCGATGGCCGAGTTGCCACCGCCGATGACGGCTACCGGCTTGTCCTGGAAAAGAGGACCGTCGCAGTGCGGGCAGAAAGTTACGCCTTTATTGCGGAGTTCTTCCTCGCCGGGGATGCCGGTGGTGCGATACCGCGCACCGGTAGCCAGGATGACCGACTTTGCCTTCAGCTTGACGTCGCCAGCGAACTCAACAACAAAGAGGTCGCCTTCCTTGCTCAGGCGCTCCGCCTGCAAGGACTCCATAAGGTCGACCCCATTGGCTACCATGTTCTGGCGCAGCTCGGCAGCAAAATCGCTACCCTGGGTCTTCGAAATGGCAATCAGGTTTTCAATGCCAGCAGTATCGTTTACCTGCCCACCTACTCGCCCGGCAGCGACTCCGACGTTGAAGCCCTTGCGCGCCGAATAAATAGCCGAAGAGGCACCGGCCGGGCCTGCTCCAACTACCAGCACATCGAAAGGTTCCTTCTGATTGAGCTTGTCGGCAGTGCGCGCGGCAGAACCTGTATCCAGCTTTGCCACAATCTCGGCCATGGACATACGCCCCTGGCCAAATAGTTGCCCATCCATGTACACAGTGGGCACCGTCTTCACTCCCGCACCATCAACCTCGGCGCGGAAGGCTCCGCCCTCGACAGCGGTGTGGCTCAGGTTCGGGTTTAGCACCGCCATAGCGTTCAGGGCCTGCACCACATCAGGGCAGTTCTGGCACGTCAACGACATGTAGGTAACGAACTCGTGCGGTTCAGAAAGCTTGGTGACTTCCTCGATCGTGTCCGCGTCAGCCTTCACCTCGTGGCCACCAACCTGCAGCAAGGCGAGGACGAAGCTGGAGAACTCGTGTCCCATAGGCAGGCCCGCAAAGCGGACCCGCGGCTGCTCGCCCTTTTGCCGGATGCCGAAAGACGGTGTGCGCTTGTCCGGTTCCTCGACCAGAGAGATCTTGTCGGAAAGTGCGCTCACCTCTTCTAGCAGCTCACGCATTTTTGCCGACCGATCCGTGTCATCGAGCGATGCGACAAACTCGACCGGGCTGGCGATCATGCCGATGACGCCAGCTACCTGGTCGAGCGTTTTCTTGTCGAGCATCAGAGCTTACCCGTCAGGTCGAAGCTCGGGGTTAGAGTTTCTTCGCCCTCTTCCCACTTCGCGGGGCAGACCTCACCCGGATGGTTGTAGATGTACTGCGCAGCCTTGACCTTGCGCACCAGCTCAGTGGCGTTGCGACCGATTCCCTCGGCGGAGGTTTCCAGGTACTGGATCACTCCATTGGGATCGATCACAAAGGTCGACCGGTGGGCACAGCCTTCGCTGGCGTCCAAAGATTCAAAAGCGCTGGCGATTTCTCCGGTCGGGTCGCCCACCATCGGGAACTTGATCTTGGCGATGCGGTCAGAGGTCTCGTGCCACGCCTTGTGGGTGTAGTGCTTGTCAGTCGAGAACGAGTAAACCTCAACGCCCAGCGAGGAGAGCTCGTCATAGTTTTCGGCCATATCTTCAAGCTCGGTCGGACATACGTATGTAAAGTCTGCCGGGTAGAAGAAGATGATTGCCCATTTGCCTTCATAGTCTTTAGAGGAGACGTCTACGAATTCGCCGTTGTGGTAGGCAGTGCCGCTCCACTGCGGTGCCTGAGTATTAATGAGAGACAAAATAACCTCCAATTTTGTTTTTGCGAACCATCGCAACTGACACACCCAGTGTACATATAGCTATCATCAACCGCTAGCGTTAAAGCATTCTCCTATAGCTGCAGGTGTGCTCGAGGGCGACACTTGCTTCCCACTCCAGCGGCTCGCTGCCACTATGCGAAAAGCCCCGCCGAAGACCTCCAAAGAGGTGCCCGGCGGGGCAAGGCAAATGCCTGTCTCCTACTTGTTCTCGCGGCGCGCCTTGGCGGCGATCTTGAATCTATCCTGTGCGTTCAGCACAACCTTGCGAATACGGATGGCCTCAGGGGTTACCTCAACGCATTCGTCCTCGGCAGCAAATTCGAGCGATTCTTCCAAGGTCAGAGTACGCGGCGGCACCAGGCCTTCGAAGGAATCGGCACTTACCGCGCGCATGTTCGTCTTCTCTTTTTCCTTGCAGATATTGACGTCCATGTCCTCGTTGCGCGAATTCTCGCCAACTACCTGGCCTTCGTACACCTCGGAGCCCGGCTGAACCATGAATGCACCGCGTTCCTGCAGCTTGATCATCGCGTACGGGATAGCCTTACCCGGACGATCCGAGACCAGTGACCCGGTCAAGCGGCGCTCAATCTGGCCGTGCCACGGTTCGTAGCCAGCGGAAATCGAGTAGGCGATGCCAGTACCACGGGTGTCAGTAAGGAACTTAGTGCGGAAGCCAATCAGGCCACGCGCCGGAACCATGTATTCCAGGCGAATCCAGCCTGTTCCGTGGTTTGCCATAGTGTCCATGCGACCCTTGCGAGCGGCCATCAGCTGGGTGACGGCGCCAAGGTGTTCTTCGGGGATGTCAATAGTCATGGATTCCATCGGTTCGCACCGCTGACCATCGATCTCTTTAGTAACTACTTGCGGCTTGCCAACGGTTAGCTCGTAACCTTCGCGACGCATCTGCTCTACAAGAATTGCCAGGGCTAGTTCACCACGGCCCTGCACTTCCCAGGTGTCGGGACGCTGCGTAGGAAGCACGCGGAGCGAGACGTTGCCGATCAGTTCGCGATCCAGCCGGTCCTTCACCTGCCGCGCAGTTACCTTGGCACCCTTCACTCTGCCTGCCATCGGAGAGGTGTTAATACCGATAGTTAGCGAGATAGCCGGATCATCGACCTTGATTAGCGGCAGCGGCCGCGGATCTTCCAGATCTACTAGCGATTCGCCAATGGTGATGTCTGGAATACCGGCAATAGCAACTATGTCGCCTGCGTGCGCCTCTTCGACCGGCACGCGATCAAGCGCCTCCGTGGCCAGCAACTCGGCAATGTGCTCCCGCTGCATGGACCCGTCGTGGCGCACCCAACCAACTGTTGCCCCCTTCTTAAGGGTGCCATTGTGAATGCGTAGCAGTGCCAGCCTGCCCAGATAGGGCGAGGCATCCAGGTTTGTAACGTGTGCCTGCAGGGGCGCCTCCGGATCGTAGGAGGGCCCGGGAATGCGCTTGATGATGGTCTCGAAGAGCGGTTCCAAGTTCTGGTCTGGCAGCTCTCCCGGAGCTGGCTGCTCTAGCGAGGACTTGCCTGCCTTAGCCGAAGCATAAACAACCGGCACATCCAGCAGAGAGTCCAGATCAATATCGGCGCCGTCATTTACCAAGTCATCTGCCAGGTTCAGCAGCAAGTCCATGGTCTCTTCACGCACCTCGTCGATGCGCTGGTCGGGGCGGTCCACCTTGTTGATCACGATGATTACAGGCAGGGCGGCCTCTAGCGCCTTGCGTAGCACGAAGCGGGTCTGCGGCAGAGGGCCTTCAGAAGCATCGACTAGCAGCACTACGCCATCGACCATGGAGAGGCCTCGTTCGACCTCGCCCCCGAAGTCCGCGTGCCCAGGAGTGTCAATGACGTTGATTACGACCTCGTCGCAGCCGGAGTGCTTGACTGCAGGACCGGAGTAGCGCACGGCGGTGTTCTTCGCCAAAATGGTGATGCCTTTTTCGCGCTCGAGGTCGCCGGAGTCCATAATGCGCTCGCCACGACTTTCGACCGTATCGTGCTCACCGAATGCACCCGACTGCCACAGCATGGCGTCGACGAGCGTGGTTTTGCCGTGATCGACGTGTGCAACGATTGCGACGTTTCGAAGATCTTGGCGAATTGCCATATTGCTCCTTATTAAGACTCGCTAGCGGCTATCTGGCCTTTTATATGGTACGTCCAGCTACGTCTTATTCCCGCCCCCAGCAGGGCGGTATTGGTCACGATTAGCGGACTATTCCTGGTCTTGAGTGCCCGCCTGGCCCTCTTCTGGGGCAGCGGGACCGCGGTGACGGCCATGTCCAGTTTCGGAGTTCCGCTTTGCCTTTTCGGCATCAGAAAGACGAACCCCATAAGCGGGCTGCTCGGTTGACTTGGAGCCAAACGCCGTAGGGCCAGCAGGTTCTGAGCCCGCCTGGATCGGCCTATTTGCGGCTTCGAGGATATTTCCTGGCGCGCCGGCTAGTGCCTGCCGCGCTTTTGCAGCATCTGCGAGGGCAAGCACTGAAAAACGCGAAGCTGCAACCGAGGTAACTGAGGTGTAATCCTGACGCCGCTTCTTGCCAGCGATCGCGTGCACGGCAACATTGATCAGCCCAAAGATGAGGGTGATAACGCCGGCGGTAATAATTATTGCCGCCCCGCCCAAATCCGGGTTGATGAAGGCGCTCAACAGTCCGAGCATGACGCCCCACCAAAGCCCATTAAGAGCTCCGCGAGCAAATGCCTTGCCGGCCGTTGCCCGTCCTGTGACACGCTCGACCATTACTAGATCGGTACCAATAATAGTTAAGGTATGCACCGGGTAGTCGGCCTCTGCCAGCGCATCTACTGCAGATTGTGCCTCCGCGTAGGTGCGAAATGAAGCCACTTCGGTACCCTTGGGAGCCGGGGCTTTGCCAACTGGTGAAGTAAAGTTTAGTGGTGTAGACATAGTATTGAGTTTGCCAGAAAAGTAGTTTGAGCGCGTCTGCTAGCCGCGAAAAGCGTAACGGAGGTCCACATGCGCCATTCCGCAAAAACTGTAAAAAGCGTCGGGGGCAGGGTCTTCGTAGCTAAACTTGCAGGCACTGCGGTGTTCGATCCGGTCGGGGACGCGATTGGCAAAGTCAGCGACGTGGTTGTGATGATGCGCTACACGGGCAACCACCGCGCAATCGGCCTGGTAGTAGAGGTCGGTTCCCTGCGTCGAGTCTTTATGCCTCTCACTCGCGTAACCGCTATTAAACCCGGGGCGGTAATCACTACAGGCATGCTGAATTTGCGTCGATTCAGCCAGCGGCCGGTTGAGTCGCTGGTCGTTGGTGAAGTATTGGGACGCCTAGTCACCTTCAAGGACGGCTCTGGGCAGGGACGAATCGCTGATCTAGCCATTGAGCAGGACCAAAATAGTGATTGGTATATTTCAAAGGTTTACGTAGAACGAGGGCGCCCGGGCACTTTCGGATTCAAGCGCACCGGAGGGGACGCCCTCGTAACGCCCTCCCAGATCACCGGCATGCGGGTCAATATGATTCCCGCTGACACGTCCCACCTGCTGGCCATGTATGAAGGGCTGCGCGCTGCGGACTTGGCTGATGCTCTTCACGATCTACCTGACGACCGTCGCCTCGAAGTCGCCGAAGAACTACCGGACGAACGACTAGCGGACGTGCTCGAAGAATTGGGCGAAGAGGACCGCGTTTCCATTGTGGCTCACCTTGCTGCCCCAAGGGCTGCGGACGTGCTAGACGAGATGCAACCAGACGACGCCGCCGACTTGGTCCAAGAGCTACCCGACAACAAAGCCAGCCAACTTCTGGAACTGATGGAACCCGAAGAGGCCGAGGATGTGCGCCGCTTGCTTGCTTACGGTGAGCACACTGCTGGCGGTCTGATGACCACTGAACCCGTCATCTTGCCCCCGGATGCCAACGTCGCCACGTTGCTTGCACACGTGCGCAAGGTAGACGTACCCCCCGCCCTCGCCGCGCTGGTATGCGTGGTCCGTCCTCCCTTAGAGACACCCACCGGCAGGTTTTTGGGGATTGTGCACATACAGCGCGCCCTACGAGAACCCCCGCAAACACTATTGGGCTCTATTCTTGACGGCGACCTAGATGGAGTCGACGCTTCGGCAGGTATCGGTACCATCACCAGGCTCCTGGCAACTTACAACCTGACTGCTCTGCCCGTAGTAGACGCGGACGGGCATCTCCTCGGAGCGGTCTCTGTAGACGACGTTCTAGACGAGCTACTCCCCAACGACTGGCGAGAAGCAGACGAAAAGATAACAGACGAATCGATGGACAGGGAGCATTCAGATGAATGAGCGCCTAGACACCCCCACAAAGTCAGGCAGCCGCTTCGGACGCTTTATGAACCGGTCCAGGCGACGCTCTTCGGGCGGAGAAAACGAAACCTTCGGCAGGGCTGCGGAGGCAATAGCTCGCTTTTTCGGGACGCCTAAGTTCTTGCTCTGGATGACTATCTTCGTGGGAGCCTGGATCATTTCAAACATCGTGCTTGCCCGAGTACGCGGCCTCTCCCCCTTCGACCCGTACCCGTTCATCCTGCTGAACCTGGCCTTTTCCACCCAGGCCTCCTATTCGGCCCCACTGCTCCTGCTGGCCCAGAACAGACAAGACGACCGCGATAGGGTGCTGGCCGAACAAGATAGGCGCCGCGCAGAACGGTCTCTGTCAGATACGGAATACCTGACGCGCGAAATTGCCTCGCTGCGAATCGCTATGAACGACGTAGCCACGCGCGATTTCGTCCGTTCGGAAATCCGTGATTTGTTAGAAGAACTAGTAAACGCGACAGAGGACAAAAAGAAGTCCGATTCGCCAAAGGCATAACAGGGTGCGGACGCACCAGCGCAACACCATACGATTGGAACTATGACTGAGTTAGAACAAGCCGTTGCAAATGCGATGCAATCTGTGATCGATCCAGAACTGCGTCGCCCGATCACCGACCTAGACATGGTCCGAGAAGTCTCAGTTGCTGACGGTAAGGCAGACATTAGTATCGACCTAACCGTTGCAGGCTGTCCCCTGCAAAACACGATCAAGGCCGACGCTACCAAAGCCGCCCTCGAAGTAGACGGCATCACTGACGTCGAAATCCACCTGGGCGTGATGAACGAGGAGCAGCGCAAAGGACTACGCGAAAAGCTAAGCGGCCCCACCCGCCAGGTTCCCTTCGCCCAACCCAACTCGCTGACCCGCGTTATCGCAGTAGCTTCCGGCAAGGGCGGCGTAGGCAAATCCTCAGTCACCGCTAATTTGGCCGTGGCCATGGCTAAAGAAGGGCTCAAAGTCGGAGTTGTCGACGCTGACATCTACGGCTTCTCGATCCCCCGCATGCTGGGGGTTGAGCACGAGCCCACGATGATCGACGGCATGATCGTGCCGCCTGTCGCCCACGACGTAAAAGTAATGTCTATTGGCATGTTCGTACCAGACGGGCAACCGGTGGTCTGGCGCGGACCAATGCTTCACCGCGCCCTGCAACAATTCCTCACCGACGTGTACTGGGGCGATCTGGACGTACTACTACTAGATCTTCCTCCCGGGACAGGCGACGTCGCCCTCTCTATTGCCCAGCTACTTCCCGGCAGCGAGATCTTGTTGGTGACAACCCCGCAGATTGCAGCTGCCGAAGTGGCGGAACGCTCCGGCTCCATCGCTGCCCAAACTCACCAGCGAGTAATTGGGGTCGTCGAGAACATGGCCTACATGCAAACGCCAGACGGGCAAAAGATCGAGGTCTTCGGCTCCGGCGGCGGAGAAATGGTATCGGCGCGTCTAGCAACCGTTCTTGGCTACCCGGTAGATCTACTGGCCCAGATCCCGCTCGACGTAGATCTGCGAATCGGTGGAGACAACGGCACGCCGGTTGCCCTTTCCGACGGCCCCGCAGCCAGCGCGCTACAAGGCCTTGCCAAGAAACTCTCTAAACGCTCCCGCGGCCTATCCGGGCGCAACTTGGGCGTGTCCCCGCTGTGAGCCTAGTAGGCTTAGTAAATAAAAAGGAGTAACCGTGAGCGAGAAAGCCCTCTCCTGGACCTACACAGAAGAGATTGCCGACCAGGACGATGTTATTGCCAAGGCTCGTGCCCTAGGAGAAGAGCTGGGAGCGCCAGCAGTATCCCGCGCATCCGGGGCAATGCTGCGCACGTTGGCAGGCGCAATGGGAGCCAGGACTGTACTCGAGATCGGTACCGGGACTGGAACTTCTGCCCTGTACTTGCTCGAAGGCATGGCTGCCTCCGGGGTAATCACCTCTATTGACATCGAGTCTGAATTCCACAAGGCAGCTCGAGGGCTTTTCCGCGACGCCGGTATCCCCTCTCAGCACACTCGCCTAATCACCGGACGGGCACTGGAAGTGCTTCCCCGAATGGCGCACAACGCCTACGACATGGTGGTAATTGACGGTGACGTCAACGAGGTCGACGCCTACCTCAGGCACGCATGGGAGCTAGTGCGCCCTGGCGGTGCAGTGGTGCTCCTGCATGCTCTCTGGCACGACCAGGTGGCCGACCCCGCTCGCCGCGATCCAGAAACAGTGCAGATGCGCGAGGCCATCAAGTCCCTGCAAGACAAAGATTCTTGGATCAGCTCCGTGCTGCCAATCGGAGACGGCATGGCCATTGGGATTGCTCGAAAGTAACCCGTTATAGCGTTGGGGGCGACCAAGCGGTCGCCCCCCATTTTTTACAGTTCCTCAAGTGCCTTGGCTAGGTCCTGAGCCTCTTCATCGCTAAGCTCAACTACCAGCCGTCCGCCGCCCTCTAGAGGGACCCGCATTAGAATTCCCCTGCCCTCTTTTACAACTTCGAGGGGGCCGTCGCCAGTCCTGGGCTTCATTGCTGCCATGTGCGCACCTGTCCTTACATGTATTGGCACGATTGCCAGCTACTTTTCGGTAGCATAGGGCCATTTTACCAAATTGATATAAAAGGGGCCTGAGATAACCTACAACTCAGCGGTAGCGAGCTTTACGGCCTCTTCGGGAGTATCTGCGACATAGAACATATCCGGATCTTCCTCGCTGATGTATCCCGCTTCTAGAACGGTCTCGCGCATCCACTTCAGCAGGCCTCCCCAGTAATCAGCGCCTACCAGCACGATCGGGAACCGCTTGATTTTGCGTGTTTGCACCAGCGTCACAGATTCGAACATTTCGTCCAACGTACCAAATCCGCCGGGCATCACGATGAACCCAGAAGCATACTTTACAAACATTGTCTTGCGGACAAAGAAGTACCGGAAATTCACGCCCAGGTTCACCCACTGGTTCATCATCTGTTCGTGAGGCAGCTCAATTCCGAGCCCGACGGAAGCGCCGTCGTGTTCGTGAGCACCCTTGTTCGCCGCTTCCATTACGCCGGGGCCTCCCCCGGTAATCGTCGCGATGTTCTTTTGGGCTAGCAGCTTGCCCACTTCGTAACCGAACTTGTAGTGGTCACTGTCCGGCTTCGTTCTTGCCGATCCAAATACACTGACCGCAGGCCCCAGCTCTGCCAGCGCCCCGAATCCCTCGACAAATTCTGCCTGGATTCGCAATACCCGCCAGGGGTCCATGTGGAGCCAATCAGATTCCTGCCCTTTCTTGAGCAGCCTAGTGTCGGTGGTTTCTTTTGGGATCATCCGTCCCCGCAGCATCACCGGACCGCGTCTATACGTTTCACTTCTACTCATTTTCCCAGCATGCCTCACTTACGAAAGTTTTGCGTGCTGACACCTGCACTTTTTCCGTATTGCGACCTGCAGTTAACCTTTCGTTCAGGCTACTTCTTCAGCTTCTTGGCTAATTCTTCGCTCTTTTCAGTGGGAGGCCGGAACGTCGTCGCATCAATCTGCCCGGGTGCTGGCTTGGGTTCTACCAAGGAATGCGGATCTTTTGCGAACTGTTTTCGGGCAGCCGAGGCGGCCTCGCAAATGGCCTTGGTGACTGGCCCGGCACCATCTGGCAAAATCTGAAACTCTGTTTCTTCTTCTGGCTCGCTGGCAATGTAAGGAGCAGAGCTGAAGCCCTTCTTTCTAACCTGCTCCAAGACAGTCCTAAGAGCGGCTTCCCAGTTTCGCACAACCGCCCCAATAACCAGTTGCTTCGCCTGCTCAGTTCCCAGCGCCTTAGCAACGTCAGGAGGGCCCAGCAAGATCACTCCTAGGGTCTTCTTTTCCCCTTCGCGATCGGCGGACCGTTCCTTGATCAGTGTGCGGATGAGGGCGTTATTCGCCTGCTCCGAAGCAGCGGCAACTATTACATCTGCATCGGTTTCGTAAAGTTGCTTTGCTGCCTCCTCTCCTTGCTCCGGGGCGGCCATTGCCCCTAAGTAAAAGCCTTCGCCCTCATCGGTAGTATTCGATAGTGAGGGCTGGGCGTGCGGGTGAGCTAGATCGAAATGGGACATTCCGGCGCTGAAATTAGCAAGCACCGTGGCGGAGACGTTGCTGTAGTCTCCGGCCACCACCGCCAATTTCTTGGTGCGCGTGTACCGCGCTCCAGCATAACCGGCCTGAAAAGCAGATGTAGACAAGTTGAACCGAACAGGCTTTACATTCTCGGGTAACTCGGTGCTGCGCAGAGGCATCGATGCAAATACAAAGTGCACTTTCGGGTTGGCCATCGCAAGCTTGGTAGCAGCAGCTTCCAGGTTTGCACCAAAAACAACCTGCAAGTTACAGCCATCTTCTAAAAAGCCTTCCATTGCCAGCTGGCCGGCAACGGAATCAGGCACAAACCGCACCTGTGCTCCGCGCCTGGCAACGATCCCCTTAGCTGCATTAGCTGCCTCTGTGCCAGGCCTATCTGCACCCTCCAGAACCGCGCACACCTTAGTAGGAGGTTGGGCAATATGCGCCGGCTTATCACTTGCCTGACACCCAGCGGCAAGTAAGGCCACGCATAAAATAGCTAGCAGACGTCTCATCGGTAATCCGCGGGAAGAGTTTCTACCAATTTCTTGATCTCCTGGGCCTTTTCGGAGCTTGCGACCAAAGTTGCATCCTTAGTTCGCACTACCACGACGTCTTCCAGTCCCAACACGGCAATCATTTCGGACGAATCCAGGTCAGTCGCCACGAAGACGCCCTCGTCGGCTTCGACCTCGGCAGCTTTTCTGCCAACCTGGACGACAGGGGCTACTTTAGCGAGAGACTTGAAATCGCCAAGATCATCCCACCCCATCGACGGGGCGGTAGGTGCCACCGCCACCTTGCCGAGGGCGGCTGCCGGCTCAGCAACAGCATGATCGATAGCAATCTTAGTTAGGCAAGGCCAAACGCGTTCGCGCACGTCATCGCGTTCAGGACCGTCCCACGCCGCAGCGATCTGCCGCAGTCCCCGGGCAAGATGGGGATGGTTTAGCGCTAGAGTATCGAGCAGCACACCCGCCTGCGCGACGAACATCCCGCCATTCCACAAGTACCCATTGCGCACATATTCGCTGGCCACTTGTTGGGATGGCTTCTCTACAAATTCCCGGACCTTCCGAGTTCCCTCGCAATCGGTTTCCTCGCCCGGGGCAATGTAGCCGAAACCCGTCGAAGCAAACCTCGGACCAATCCCAATGGTGCAAATCCAGCCCTGCTGAGCAGCTCGCACTGCCGCTTCCACCGCGCGTCGAAATTCGCTCACGTCAGCAACCACGTGATCAGCTGCAAAAGAGCCGACTACTTCTGACCGACCGTGTCGAGCCTCGACGATGGCCGCTGCTAGGCCAATCGCAGCCATAGAATCGCGCGGAGAAAGCTCGGTAATCACCTCGACATTGGAATCCAGCTGGGCGCGCACCGCGTCCTCGTGCATCGATCCCGTTACCACCATGACCGAAGCAGCACCGTCTAGCCGGGAAACTGCGTCGGCAAGCAGAGACTGGCCGGTGCCAGCTAAATCCAGAAGAAACTTCGGTCGATTCCGCTTCGACAATGGCCACAGGCGGGTACCCGCTCCCCCAGCTGGAATAATCGCCCTCACTAGCAAATCCTTCCTGCTGCCGGCCCCGGTTCGACCTCTAAGAAGACGGGTTCGGTAAACGAATGCGCGGCATAGGCGTCGATTATCTGCGCCCGCACTGGTTCGCTCTGCTCCGAATCAACCAAAGCGATGGCTGACCCGCCGAAACCGCCTCCGGTCATACGCGCCCCATAGGCTCCCGCCGCGAGCGCTGCCTCCACTGCCACATCCAATTCTTCGCAGGAGACCTCATAGTCATCACGCAACGAAGCATGCGATTCATTGAAGAGGCTCCCAATGCGTTCCAATGTGCTAGCGTCCAGCTGCTCTTCGCGCAGGAGCTGCACGCTATGGCGAACGCGCGCTACCTCGCTCACGACGTGCCTAGTGCACCGCCGCAACATGGGATCTTCTAGCCTTTCCAAGGCGCCGGCTAAACCTTCCGGAGGAATATCCGCTAGGTAGCTCACGCCCAGGATTTGCGCGGCTCGTTCACAGGAAGTGCGGCGTTTGCCGTACTGGCCATCCGTCAGCTCGTGGGTCGCACGGGTATCAATAACCAGTAGCTGCGCCTGCGCTTTCGCGAGGTCGAATGGCACATTCGTCGCGGACATGTCCCTACAGTTCAATTCCAGCGCATGCCCGCGGGCACACCGCACCGAGGCAGACTGATCCAAGCCACCTGTGGGAGCACCAGCAATCTGATTTTCGGCAGCTCTGGCCGCCTCCACTATCTGTTCTTTCGAGATGGCCAGCGAATAGAGGTCAACCATTGCGACTGCCACGGCGCATTCCAACGCTGCAGACGAAGATAGCCCGGCTCCGAACGGAACGCAGGAATCAATCGCAATATCTGCCCCGCCCAGAATGAAGCCCTGCTGACGCAGTGCCCACACCACCCCGGCAACGTAGGTGGCCCACCCAGGAATCTTATTCGGATTACCGGGCAGGACCTGTTGAAGATCAACCTGCAACACACCCGGGATCTGTGCCGACACTAGCCGCATCAGCCCATCTTCACGTTTCGAGGCCGCCACATATGTGCCGTGCGGCAACGCAATCGGTAGGCAGAGGCCACCGTTGTAATCAGTATGTTCGCCAATAAGATTTACCCTGCCAGGGGCAAACCACACGCCGTCGGCTTCGGCCTCGAAATTCTTCAAAAATAGCTTCTTCACCCGCGAAGAAGCCTCCTGACGATCCCACGCCTGCAACACTCTACTCACCCTGTAATCGTACAGGAGAACTTAGAGTGAATACGGCGCAAAGCAATACCTTGTAACCTTGAGCCATGGCCAAAAATTCACAAGTGACTACTGCCGCTCAACCCTACGACCACACCTATCCCGAATCAGCGCACACTCTAAAGAGCGCATTCACGGAGAAGGGGCTAAAAGGAAAAGTAGGGGCGCTCTCTTCCTGGTACAAAGACTCCCGCATCGGCAGGTTCCTTGGCAGGTACGGCGTACAGCGAGGCGCCCTCTTGGCAGGCGGCATTTCCTACACCGCACTATTTAGCCTGTTCGCTGCATTGGCCATAGGCATCACCATCTTCATGTCGCTACTAGGCTCAAACGACGAGCTGCGCGAATCCGTATTCAAGGCCATCAACTCGGCAATGCCCGGGCTGATTACGGTGGACGGCAAAGAAGGACTAGTGGAACCGAGCTCACTAGTGTTGTCTTCCCCCTTCACATTGCCGGGGATCATCGCCCTCGTGTCATTGCTGCTATCTGCAACCCGCGTAATGCAAGCACTAAAAGTGTCAATCCGAGACATGTTCGGCATTACCGTCATGCCCGTCTCTGCAGTCAGCGACAAACTACGCGACCTAGCAGGATTCATTGTCATCGCCCTGTCGGTGCTAGCAACGGCAGGCGTGGGCGTACTTGCCTCCAGCGCGGGTGGCGCAATCTTTTCCGCCCTCGGCCTATCAGACGGGGTAGGCGCATTTCTGGTGCGCATCCTCGTGCTTGCAGGGGCGGCCCTAATCGACGCCGGAGTTTTCTGGATGCTGGTGCGCTTCATAGCCGCCGTCAGAGTCCCCAAACCAGACCTCATCAAAGGTCTAGTCACCTTCGCTGTCGGGTCAGGCATCCTAAGATGGGCCGGCACCTCACTAGTGGCATCCGTCTCCGACAACCCGATCCTCGCCTCGGCCGCGGCACTAGCCACGCTGCTGCTATGGGTCAACCTCCTAGCCCGCGTCACACTGATGGTCTGCGCCTTCATGGCAAACCCGCCCAGAGCTGCCCTACCGGCAAACCGCGAGCACATTCACGCCGACGAAACCCCCAACTACATCACGGTCACGTACCCGCACACACTAACCTGGCCGCACCAGTCACTTACCGGCGCAATCGAACCGGATCCGCAAAATGATCCCATGGCAATCGAAAAGCGCCAACGCATCCCCCGCTGGGGCGGACTAGTAGGTAAATACAAGACCTGGCGTCTAGGGCACCTCCGCCGGAAACTCCAGCGGGCAGAATCTAACTACTACCTGTAAGACAGGTTGTATTCGGCAACCAGCGGAGCGTGATCCGACCAGCGCGAATCGTGCTGACTGGCCCGGTCCACCCACGTGGGCCCCGCCAAGGGCAACGCCGTATCGGTGACCATCTGATAGTCGATACGCCACCCCGCGTCGTTATCGAATGCACGGCCTCGGAAGGACCACCACGTATAAGGGGCCTGCACGCCCTCGCCCAAATGGTGCCGAGTCAGATCAGTCCACCGCTCCCCGTTCATCCAAGAATCCAAGAAAGCAATCTCGCTGTCTAAAACACCAGAGCGCTTGTTGTGGTTCGGTTTCCAGTTCTTGATGTCATACTCCGACCGCACCACATTAAAGTCCCCGGCGACCACGCACGCGCCCTCTAGTTGCGGCAGGCGCTCAGAGACCTTCTGCAAATAAGCCATCTTCTGCTCCTGCTTCGGGCTGTCCAATTCCCCCGAATGCAGATAGGCAGATACGACCGTAAACGGGCGCGAGCTTCCGTCCGGCCCCACAGTATCCAGGGTGACCTCGGCCCATCGGCCCGAATCTACGTCGAGGTCGTCCTCGTAAAGGAAATCCCTCCGAGAGAGCACGCCCGCCCCTGCCTTAACCGCGATGGCAACGCCGGCCCGCCCCTTAATCCGGCAAGGAACGGCGAATACCTCCCATTGCGACCCCAACAGCGAAGACACAATATCCTCCGGGGCACGCACCTCCTGAAGCAGTAGCACGTCCGGATCAGCCTGATTGATCCAATCTTCCATGCCCTTGCGGAAAGCAGCCCGGATACCGTTTACGTTTACAGAAGCGACCTTCAGCAAATTAATCCTCCTGTGCCAGCGACGACTGAACCTTTACCTGCCCACTCTTCAGTTGAGAGACCAGCTCCTCTACTTCATCCTTGAGCTGCGGCGTAAGTTTCGAATCGTAGGATCCATAAGAGGCGAGCTGGATGCCCCCATTTTCCAAAGTTCCGATCCAGGCATTCGAATCGGAAGAAGAAGAGGCGCCCTCGACAACGGCCTGCACGCCGCGATCTACGCGCTTCAAAATGGAGGTGACAAAGTGGTCCTTCTGATCCTTAAACACCTTCGCACCGTCCGCGCCAACCCAGATCAAGCCCAAATCCTGGTTATTGCCAATCTTGGAAAGGGTTCCCTCAGAAGCAACGCCCGCGATAGGAACAATTACCCCTGCCTTCTTGTCCAGCAGCGCCTTGGTCAGCTGGCCTGCCTTGTCCTTATTAGCAAAATCGCCAACCGCGAAGACTGACTTGCCATCGGCGTCCCAGCCCTCCAGGGCTACAGAGGTGCCCTTCGCATTGTTGTAGTGATCAATGCCCTCGGCAAGACCAGAGGCAGCCGCCTCAGTGAGTTCGGTACGCCGGCCCACATACGTGCCGACAATACCGGTGGTTGTAGTTCCCGCAGCCAGGTACCCGGCAACAAAGGTTCCCTGGGCGGTATCAAAGAGGATCGGCCGGACATTATCCAGCTCCACTGCCTTCCCATCCACGATGGGCTTGGCATCCACGAGGGCGAACCGAGCGTCCTCGTGTTCCTTAGCGACCTTTGCAACCGACTCGGCCATCTGGGCGCCTACCGCGACTATGACCGAACACTTGTCGGAAACAGCCTTCTGCAACTTTTCCTGATATTCAGAGGCGTTCTTGGTTTCGTAGACCTGGGTTTTCGGGGCCTTCTTATCGGTGCGGACAGCCTCCAACCCGTTCACAGATGCCTCGTTTAACCCCTTGTCCTTGGGGCCTGCCTGGTTAGTCACCAGGCAGGCCTTATCCAAAGAAGCGGGTTCGCTGCCATTCTGCCCGTTCGAGCAGGCAGCAAGTCCGAAGGCAAGTGCTGCAGTAGTGGTCAGTACAAGTGCTTTACGCATTGGGGCTCCTTTACAGTAACTAGCCCCAATGCTAACTGCGCTCGGCTGCTTCCACCACGTTTGCGAGTAGGAACACACGAGTCATAGGGCCAACACCACCAGGATTCGGAGACATCTTTCCTGCTACCTGGTCTACCCCATCGGCGACGTCACCTGCGATCTTGGACTTCCCGGTAGTGGGATCCACGGTTCTGGAAACACCGACGTCAAACACAGCTGCCCCCGGGGCAACCATGTCAGGGGTAATAAGATTCGCCACCCCCGCAGCAGACACCACAATGTCGGCTGCGCGCACATGCTGTGCCAAATTGCGCGTGCCAATGTGGCAGCAAGTGACAGTGGAGTTGGTGTCCTTACGGCCAAGCAACAATCCCAACGGACGGCCTACGGTAAGGCCCTGGCCAACTAGGCAAACATTTGCGCCATCAAAGTTGATTCCATTGCGCCTGCCGAGCTCTACGATCCCTCGCGGAGTACACGGCAGTGGCGAATCAACCGGGCTACCAACCCGCAATACCAGGCGGCCAAGGTTTACCGGATGAAGCCCATCAGCATCCTTAGCTGGATCGATCGCCTCCAAGACCGCGTTCGTATCCACGTGATCAGGTAGCGGCAACTGCACGATGAACCCCGTCACCTCCGGGTCGTTGTTCATCTGTTCTACCGCCGCCATCACTTCCTGCTGGCTGGCCGTGGCAGGAAGCTCAATGCGATGAGAGGTGACTCCCACCTCTGCACAATCGCGATGCTTGCCGGCAACATATTTCTTTGAACCCGGGTCATCCCCAACCAGGATCGTTCCTAGGCCGGGGTAAATTCCCTTTTCATTTAAGGCTTTCACACGCGCTGCAAGCTCAGCCTTTATCTGGCGAGCCGCGGCGGTCCCGTCCATCAGGGAGGCGGGACCATCCCACGGAAAACGCACTAGCCGAGTTCGGGGTACAGCGGGTACTTCGCGGTTAGCCTGTCGACCCTGGCACGCAGACCAGCCTCGTCAACTTCCGCCCCGGAGGATGCCTGTACCAACGCGGTAGCAATAATGTCTGCTACCTCGACAAAATCTTCCTTGCCGAAGCCTCGCGTGGCCAGAGCCGGGGTACCAATACGCAAACCAGAGGACACCGAAGCCGGCCGTGGGTCGAACGGTACGGTGTTGCGGTTTACGGTGATGCCAACGCGGTGAAGCAGATCTTCGCCTTCTTGCCCATTCAAAGAAGAGTTACGTAGGTCGACAAGCACCAGGTGAACATCAGTGCCGTCAGTGAGCAGCGAGATGCCCTGCTCAGAAACATCTTCACGGCTTAGGCGTTCAGCCAGTGCCTTCGCGCCCTCCAGGGTGCGGCGCTGTCGATCCTTGAAGTCATCAGAAGCAGCAAGCTTCATAGCTACTGCCTTCGCAGCCACCACGTGCATCAGGGGACCACCCTGCTGGCCGGGGAATACTGCGGAGTTGAGCTTCTTCGCGAGCTTAGTGTCGCGAGATAGAATCATGCCGGAACGCGGGCCGCCCAAAGTCTTGTGCACAGTGGTAGACACGACGTCCGAGTACGGCACCGGCGAGGGGTGCAAGCCCGCAGCTACCAGGCCTGCGAAGTGGGCCATGTCGGTCCAAAGGTAGGCGCCGACCTCGTCTGCGATGGCGCGGAAGGCAGCAAAGTCAATATGGCGGGGGTAAGCCGACCAGCCGGCGATGATTACCTTCGGCTTGTGTTCGAGGGCGAGCTCGCGCACCTGGTCCATGTCGATGCGGAGCGTTTCCTTGTCCACGCCGTAAGCGGCCACGTTGTACAGGCGGCCAGAGAAGTTGATCTTCATGCCGTGGGTCAGGTGCCCGCCCTGGTCCAGAGCAAGGCCCATGATGGTGTCGCCGGGCTTTGCCAGCGCGTGCAGCACTGCGGCGTTGGCTTGGGCGCCCGAGTGGGGCTGAACGTTCACGTATTCGGCGCCGAAGAGCTCTTTGGCGCGATCAATGGCAAGCTGCTCCACAACGTCGACGTGCTCGCAGCCGCCATAGTAGCGACGGCCCGGGTATCCTTCAGCGTACTTGTTAGTTAGGACCGACCCCTGACATTCCAAAACCGCCTGGGGCACAAAGTTTTCCGAGGCGATCATTTCTAGGGTCGAGCGCTGGCGGGCCAGTTCGGCGTCCACCGCTTCTTTAATTTGGGGGTCCAGTTCAGCTAAAGATTGCTGTAGGGGATCAGTCAATTTTTCCTCCAGTGGCGGTATGAATGTTTCCGGCTC